>OGXX01000862.1_pt1 | contig 32686 bp, 32 predicted proteins | sample 1576301 | NCBI WGS metagenome assembly OGXX01 (sample SAMEA3541469, study PRJEB24748) | human gut metagenome | biome: human gut; feature: human-associated habitat; material: faeces | place: China | collected 2012
GGCAAATTTAAGGATATATTTTCATGTGTTTGGAATCACCGGGCCTTTTATAAGTTTATCTTTGATCAAAGTAGCTATTTCGTGGCGGGTAAGACCCTTTATATAAATCGGTCCGAGCACGGGAAAGTCAATGTAACCGTTGGGATCTACAGTGTAGAGCGGCACATTTGATCCTACGTTTCCGGTACTTCGTCCCGATCGCTGTCCGTAAGTGCGGCGTTGTTCGGTGAGATTGAATATTATCGAAAGCTCCGGATCGCTTGACGATACGTTGATGGAAAGTTTGTCGCCCGGCTCTATTTTCACGGGCTGTTCGTCAAGGATCTGCTGAGGCACCCCCACTACGGTATCTTGCAGGTATACAACCTCTTTCTTTGTGTTGCAGCTTGTAAGCGTAGCTGCCGCTAACACTGCAATGGCAAATAGTTTCTTTAACGTATTCATTATGATGATTATATATTTTTACAGATGAGTTTAGCCTTTTTGCGGTTTATCAGTGATGTGATAGCCATGTTGCCGGCAAACCATACGATTACATCGGCTAAAACAAGCCATGTAACATTTACGAACGGTGACAACATTACGTTTATAATGGTGTACAGTATTGAGATAAACAGAATCAACGGCATCGTTTGACGTTGATTAAGTCCTAATGCCAGAAATTTGTGATGAATGTGAGTGCGATCAGGTTCAAACGGACTTTTATGATGGAGAATTCGGTTCCCAAAAACTCTCAGCACATCGAAACATGGCACTATCATAGGCGAAAAAGCCATTACAAACGGATTGTATTCCAATGTACCCACTACCGGATAATTGCACATATGTATGGAGAGAATGGAAAGTATTACCCCGATGGTGAGGGCACCGGTGTCGCCCATAAATATTTTTTTGCGCGATTCCGGATTGCCGAACACATTAAAATAAAAGAATGGAACCATAGTCCCGAGTGATGCAAATGATAATAGTGCCCAGAATAATTCTCCCATATAAAAATATGAGAGGCCGAATGCTAAGAACGCAATTGAACTTAGGCCGGATGCTAATCCGTCAATTCCATCAATAAGATTCACTGCATTTATAAAAAATACTATCACTACCAGCGTAAGGATGGCGCTTGCCGCAAATGGCATCTCATTTATTCCGAGGAAGCCGGAGAGATCCTTGATATACAGCCCTGAAAGGATCAGGAAACCTGCCACCACTAATTGTACAAAAAATTTAGCACTGTAGCGCACGCCAATTAAGTCATCGGCTATTCCGACAAGATACATGCACATTATTGAGCAAAGACCGAAGCATAACACGAGAGGATCCGTGGCAGAAAGATGCATGGTCAGCTTCCCGTCGGCTATCAAGTCAAATCCGATTACGCACGCTATGGATATGAATATAGCAGGCATGAACGCGATACCCCCGAGACGAGGCACCGTCGAGGTGTGGATTTTGCGTTCATCAGGTATGTCAAACAAATTCTTACGAAATGCCACCAGCAATATTTGTGGGATAAGAATGCCGGTAAGCAAACAGCTTATGAGAAACGCCGAAATTATACTTTCCATGCCTTGAGTAAATATCTTTTATAGTTGAGAAAGAACGGTTTATCACTGTAATAATATGCGTCGGCATATTTGGGCGCAAAATTAGTGAATTTTATCTGAACCGACAAAATCTTGCCCTGGTGTATTTTGTTAAATTTGCGCCACTCTGAATTTTTCAGTTAAAGTTAGGGTTACAGAATAATATTTCGTAATTTTGTGGCAAAATCAAAAGTGTTACTACTATAATATGAACGTATCAATCTGCTCCCGATTCAGGATTGCGGCTTATTTTGCCGTAGTTGCCGCTATTGCCGGGCTTAATGCCTATGGAGAGGAGCAGCATATCAATATTTTAGAAGAAATAACATCTGATTCGACCATTGTCATTATTCAGCCCGACAAATTGATTGAGCGTATAGAATGGGAGGAGGCTGACGACACGGATCATAGACCTGCCACTGGCCGTATGGCCGGTTATAGGGTGCAGGTGTTCAGCGATGGAAATCAGCGAACGGCCCGTAACGAAGCCCGTCGTAAGGCAATGATGATAGGATCCCGATTTCCGCAATACCGCACCTATACCTCTTTTTCATCCCCTTATTGGCGTTTGCGTGTAGGTGATTTCCGTACTCAGAAAGAGGCTCAGGCTGTAGCTGCCGACATAAAGAGCGCTTTTCCGTCGTTTGCCAAGGAAATAAGAGTGGTGCGCGATCGCGTTTTGATATCTAATTAACATTGTAATTGCAGTTTCTTTTTATTAATGGAGCAGCTTTCACAACAGCAGGAACTGACCGCCTTGAAGGTGGCCGACCACATAAATGAGATAATCAAGCTTCTTGGAGAGGATCCCTCGCGTGAGGGATTGTTAAAAACGCCCATGAGGGCGGCCCGGGCTCTTGTTTATGCCACCGGAGGATATTCTCTTTCTCCCGAGGATATAGTTAATGATGCCATTTTCGAGTCCGATACATCCGGAATGGTAACTGTCCGTGATATAGAATTTTATTCGGAATGTGAACACCATATTCTACCGTTTTTCGGAAAAGTGTCTATCGGCTATATTCCTGATGGAAAGATAATCGGGCTAAGCAAACTGGCCCGGCTTGTGGATGTTTATGCCCGTCGGCTTCAGGTGCAGGAACGTATGAGTTCCCAGATTCTTGATGCGGTTAATTATCTGTTGCATCCCAAAGGAGTTATTGTGGTATGTGAAGCCCGCCACCTTTGCATGCAGATGCGGGGAGTTGAGAAACAGGATTCCTCCACCGTGACTGTGGTTACCTCCGGATTATTTGACAATCATGAGGTCAGAAAAGATTTTTTTATGGGCCTCAGATAAGTAGGCTGCTTACGTCAATTCTATAATTATGCCGCAGCTATCACATAGGGGCATCCAGATGCCTGCTTCGCCCATACGTAAGCTCGCTCATCTGAGTGAGGAGGCTAAACGTCGTGGCGTCAAAGTGTTTCATCTCAATATCGGACAGCCGGATCTGCCTTCGCCCACCGAAGCTTTTGATGCCCTTTCACAGATACAGCCCGGAGTGTTGTCATATACGCCTTCAGCCGGAATATATTCGTTACGCAGCCGTCTTTCAGGTTATTACCGTTCCTTTGGCCTGAATGTGGATCCGGAGGATATAATTGTGACATGCGGAGGGTCGGAGGCTGTGCTTTTCGCTTTTATGGCATGTCTTAATCCGGGCGATGAAATCATAGTTCCCGAGCCTGCTTATGCCAATTACATGGCATTCGCTGTGTCAGCAGGCGCTAAGATAGTTCCTTTGACATCACATATAGAGGACAACTTCGCTCTGCCTCCGGTAGAGGAGATAGAGCGCCTTATAACGCCCCATACAAAAGGAGTGCTTATATGCAATCCTAATAATCCTACGGGTTATCTGTATTCACGTGAGGAGCTTGAGCGCATACGTGATATAGTAGAGCAGCATGATCTTTATCTGTTCAGTGACGAAGTATACCGTGAATTCTGTTACACATCCGTACCTTATGTCTCAGCACTTCAGCTTGAAGGCATTGATGATAAAGTGGTGTTGATAGATTCGGTTTCCAAGCGTTACAGTGAGTGTGGCATACGTATAGGAGCGCTTGTCACCCGTAATTCAGCTCTGCGTGAAGTGGTGATGAAATTCTGTCAGGCACGGTTGAGTCCTCCTCTTTTAGGACAGATTGTGGCTGAGGCCTCAATGGACGCTTCGCAAAGTTATATGCAGGCGGTTCATGAGGAATACAGACATAGGCGTGACTGCCTTGTTGCCGGATTGAATTCCATACCGGGAGTGTTCAGTCCTCTTCCTACCGGAGCCTTTTACACGGTGGCCAAGCTTCCGGTTGACAATGCCGAGAAATTCTGCCGGTGGTGCCTGAGCGATTTCTCGTATGAGGGAATGACTGTTTTTCTTGCCCCTGCCGAAGGATTTTATACTACTCCGGGGTTGGGACGTGATGAGGTGAGAATTGCATATGTGTTGAATATCGATGAACTTACCACGGCTTTAAAAGTATTGGAAAAGGCTCTTGAGGTATATCCCGGGCGTGTAGTGTGAATATTGGGGTATGAATGTGCCTTATTTTATATCCCGACGTCTACGCCTGAAAGGTGACGCTGCCGAAGGAACATTCACCGGTGTGGCAATAGCAGTGTGCGGTGTGGCGCTTTCATTGGCAGTGATGATGATCTCTATTGCCGTGGTCACTGGTTTCCGCCATGAGATCCGTAACAAAGTGGAGGGATTCGACAGTCAGATAGTGCTTTATCACGGCGATCGTTACATAACCCTTACTGATACACTTCAGTCTATTATCCTTGATGTGGCTCCGGGAGCGTCAGTAAGTGTGGTAGAGCAACGTCCGGGCATACTTAAGACTCCCGATAGTTTCGTCGGGCTGAGTTTTAAAGGCATAACAGCCGGTTACGACACCGCTTTCATAGCTTCAGCTATAAAGGAAGGTGTGTTGCCGGATCTGCACACGGCCGATGATTCCGATCCTGCCATACTTATCTCCCGGCATGTGGCCTCGCGTCTTCAGCTATCTGCAGGCGATAATATCAACGGATATTTTTTCACCGATGGCACGGTGAAAGCCCGGCGGTTCAGAGTTTCGGGCATTTATGATACTCATTTCGGCGATTTTGACCGGATGAATGCTTTTGTGGCCAAACCTGTGCTTGACGGCATATCCCTCACTGCACCTGACGAAGGTTCACGCATAGAAGTATCCGGACTTTCCAGCAGTGAAATATCCTCTGTTTCGGATAAACTGTATGAATCGCTTATCGGCACATATTCGCAAGGACGCATATCCGATATGCCTCTGCTTACGGATGTCAACTCTATGGGGGCCTTATATTTCAACTGGCTTGAACTCCTTGATGCCAATGTTATTGTTATATTGGCGCTTATGGGCGCTGTGGCCGGTTTTACCTTGATATCGAGCTTGTTTATAATAATATTGCGTCGTGTCAGGCTCATAGGTATTCTGAAATCGCAGGGTGCCACAACAGGATTTATATCACGGATATTCATAGCGGTTTCGATGCGCATTGTGTTTATCGGAATGGTAGTGGGTAATCTTCTGGCCATTGCATTGATCCTGTTGCAGGACACATTTCATATTGTGCCTTTGGATCCCGAAGCCTATTACCTTGACTATGTGCCGGTGGAACTTGGTTTTATTTCGTGGCTTGCGCTGAATGTCGGAGTGGCGGTTGCGGGCTATATTGTAGTGGTGTTGCCCTCTCGCATAGTGGCCACGATTTCACCTTCTGAAACTATGAGGTATGAATAAAATTCCGTTTCGCTCGGCCATAATGCCGATTTATTTGTTAAAAAGTAAAGTACGTATAATACGTATAATTGATATATCGTTTAATTCTCACATAACAACACTCTGTTTCAACTGATGACATTTACTCAGGAACTCCCGTCATTCGACACTCTCGTGATCGATGGCATTCAGGACCGTAAAGGAAAAAATATCAAGATTGTGGACCTTTCGTCAATCGACGGCGCTTCGGCCCGTCAGTTCATAATATGCGAAGGTTCTTCGAATATGCAGGTCACTGCCATAGCCGACAATATAAGGGAATCGCTGCTTGAGAGAGCCGGCATAAAACCTTATAATTATGACGGCTACAGAAATGCCGAATGGATAGTTATCGACTATGGCGACGTTCTGGTCCATGTTTTTCAGCCCGAAGTGCGTGCCCGTTACAATCTTGAGGAATTGTGGAGCGATGCTCCTATTATTTCCATCCCGGATCTTGATTGACCGGATACTGTTTTTTCTGTTAATAAATATAATAATATCTATAGACTTACCTCATTTATCAAATGACTTCAAAGCCGCAAAAGTCCCGTTCCATAAAATTCAGCATGTACTGGATGTACGCTATTGTCATAGCGTTCCTTGTGGGAATACTTTACCTGGATGATAACTCAGCCACCAAGGAGATAAGTTATTCGCAGTTCGAGAAATATGTGACAGGCGGAGGCGTGGAACGGATTGTAGTTTTCACAAACAAGAATATAGCGGAAGCATATCTGTCCGATTCCCTTGCCCAGAAAATATTTAAGTCGGGACAGTTGAAGCCCGGCACAATAGCCAAGATTGAGACTGAGATCCCATCGGCCGACAAACTTCAGGACAAGATAGAGGAATGGACTGCATCGGGTAAATTCAAGGGCGATGTGAAGTTTGAGAAAGGCAGTGAATTCAACACCCTTCTGTGGTCGTTCGGGCCCATCATACTCTTCATTGCATTCTGGTTTTTCATGATGAAGCGTATGTCAGGCCGCGATGGAGGAGGTCCCGGCGGTGTGTTCAATGTGGGTAAATCCAAAGCCAAGATTTTCGATAAGGATAATGATATAAAAGTCACGTTCAAGGATGTGGCAGGGCTGTCTGAGGCCAAGACTGAGATTGAGGAGATCGTTGAGTTTCTCAAAAATCCGGGACGATATACCGAACTCGGCGGAAAGATCCCCAAGGGAGCCCTTCTGGTAGGCCCTCCCGGAACTGGTAAGACGCTTCTTGCCAAGGCGGTAGCCGGAGAGGCCAATGTGCCGTTCTTTTCCATGTCGGGCAGCGACTTTGTCGAGATGTTTGTAGGTGTGGGTGCCTCGCGTGTGAGGGATCTGTTCCGTCAGGCCAAAGAGAAATCCCCGTGCATAGTGTTCATCGACGAGATTGACGCCGTAGGTCGGGCTCGTGGCCGCAATCCGAACATGGGTTCGAATGATGAACGGGAGAATACTCTCAATCAGCTGCTTACGGAGATGGACGGTTTCGGCACAAACAGCGGTGTTATAATCCTTGCTGCTACCAACCGAGCCGACATACTCGACAAGGCCCTGTTGCGTGCCGGACGCTTCGACCGTCAGATTTATGTGGAATTGCCCGATCTCAACGACCGTGTGGCCATATTCAACGTGCATCTCAAAAAAATAAAGCTTGCCGAGGATGTGGATGTGGAGCTTCTCGCCCGTCAGACACCGGGATTCTCCGGAGCCGATATAGCCAACGTATGTAATGAGGCCGCGCTTATAGCCGCCCGTCATAACAAACATTCCGTTGGTCGTCAGGACTTTATCGATGCGGTGGACCGTATAATAGGCGGACTGGAGAAACGCACAAAGATAACCACCGACGAGGAGAAACGCTCCATAGCCGTGCATGAGGCCGGACACGCCACAGTGTCATGGTTCCTGCGTTATGCCAACCCACTTATAAAAGTGACAATCGTGCCGCGAGGCAAAGCTCTCGGGGCAGCCTGGTATTTGCCCGAGGAACGTCAGATAACACCTACTCAGGCTCTTCTTGACGAAATGTGCGCTACCCTCGGAGGTCGTGCGGCCGAGGAGCTTTTTCTCGGGCATATTTCCACCGGTGCGGCCAACGACCTTGAACGCGTTACCAAGCAGGCCTATGCTATGGTGGTTTACTACGGCATGAGCGACAAACTGCCCAATATATGCTATTATGATTCATCGGGACAGCAATACGGCTTCTCCAAGCCTTACAGCGAGGATCGTGCCCGTCTCATCGACGAAGAGGTGTCGAGGCTTATAGAGCAGCAATATAACCGGGCTAAGGAGATATTGAAAAAGCATGCCGAGGGTCATGGACAGCTGGCCGACACTCTTGTGACACGTGAAGTCATATTTACCGAGGATGTGGAGAAGATCTTCGGCAAGCGGCAGTGGATCTCGCGCACTGACGAAATTCTTGCAGCACGTGATGCGGAGAATAAGGATGCGAATGCTGCCGACCACGGCCATGGCAGTGATGCCGGTGTTGAGGATGTAGAAGCTGAAGAAGTTGCTGACACAGATAAGACTGATGACAAGGCTCCGGCCAACTGAATTATCGTTCCTGCTGTCGTTCTTCCTGTGGGCATTCGGGGCTCTTCCGGCCTTATGCTCACAGGTGGAGCCTGTTACTGTGGGCCAAACAGTCCGTGTGGCCCCTCCTCGTCTTACAGAGGGAATGGAGTTTAATGACGTTAGCCTGTGCGACACTTTGTCTTTGCGTCCGGCTCCTGTACAGTCCACTCTGTTTGCTGATTCATTGCCTGTGGTCAAACATGCTCCCCGGTGGTTCCGGCAATGGCTGTCGTCGCTCATACGCGGCAATGTGGATCACACCCGCGACAAACCTCTCGACCTTAGTTTCGCTGTTTCGCCGAGCTATACCCGTGAGGCGAGTTTCGGCATAGGAGGGGCGGCAACGGCCCTTTACCGTATGAACCGGAATGATACGCTTAAGTCGCCGAGCGATGTATTCGCGTCAGTCAACATATCAATCAACGGCTTCTTCGTCGTTACGTTTAAAGGCAACAACCTTTTCCCCGACAACCGCAGCCGCCTTTCCTATAATCTTGAACTGTATCGTAAGTCGCTTGATTTCTGGGGCGTGAACTCCGAGGAGACAGCCCGTAATCCGACATCCCACTATGACCGGCGTCAGATCGACCTGAAAGCCGAATATGTGTATCGGATTTACCGTAACATATATCTTGGCGCCCAGATGCGGCTTGACTATACTGAAGCCCGGACTATCCGTAACCCTGAATATCTGCTTGGCGAGCGCCCTCGGTATTATGTTACCGGATTAGGAGCTTCCGTGGCGCTTGATTCGCGCGACAATATCCTCAATCCCACCCGCGGAGTTTACCTTATGTACAAAGCGTTGTTTTATCCCCATTGGCTCGGCAACGCACCGCATTATTTCATGTCGCAGCATCTGATATGCGATGCCTATATCGGTCTGTGGAAAGGTGCCGTGCTGGGGCTTGACTATTATTTCGGGGTGAACACCGACAAGACGCCGTGGACCATGCGCGAACAGATAGCCAGCGACGGCATACGTATGCGCGGATATTATATGGGTGAGGCCATAGACAATTCCCAGATCGCCGCACAGATAGAACTGCGGCAGCATGTCTACAAACGTTTCGGTGTGGTAGGATGGGTAGGCGGTGCCACTCTGTTCTCGTCAATAAAGGATTACACTACAAAGAATATTCGTCCCGAATGGCTCCATAATTTCGGATTGGGATTGCGGTTTGAATTCAAGCACAATGTCAACGCCCGTGTTGATTTCGGCTGGGGCCAGGGCACCAAAGGCCTCGTTTTTGCCATAGGCGAGGCTTTCTGATCAGAATTTCTTCTGTTATATTCGTTGGCAAAATTCTGTTTTATGTTGTTAATAAGCTGAAAAGTATTAAACCTTTGTTTTTACCGGTTGTCATATAAACGTATTTGCAAAGAATTAATATTATTAAGCTATAAACTAAGCAACATGAAAAAGAAAGTATTGGCAATCGCCATCGCAGCACTGACGTTTACATCATTGGCCTCTTCCGCTCAGAAGAAATTCGACGGTAAATGTAAATCCGACAAGAGAGAATTATCCTGTAAAGGCGATTCCTGCCGTTCAGCTCAAAGATGTTATAATCCCTTTGAGGGACTTGGGCTTACAGCCGACCAACAGAAAAAAATAGATGAACTTAAAGCTGACTGCAAGCAGAAACGCGACCGCGACCGTGCAGCCGGTATGCAGCAGAAAAAGGACGAAATATCAAAGCGCCGTGCTCAGGCAAAAGAAAGCCGTGCCAAGTATCTCAAAGACGTAAAAAGTATACTGACTCCCGAGCAGTATGTACAATTTCTTGAAAACAATTTTGTAAACTCACCCCGGCAGCAGAAGTTTCCTGACCGTAAGTTCAACAAGGGCGGAAAGAAACATGACCTCCGCAAAGGCGATTTACGCCGGGGCGAAGCCCGCAAGGGTGACTTCAAAAACAAAGATAAGTGATAATAAAAAGAATGAGGCTGTCAACGACAGCCTCATTCTTTTTTACAGTAAAATTACCAAGGGAGCGGCTGGCACACATTGTCTCCTTTGAACCTTTTGATGTCTAATGGCTTGGTGGACAGCACACACCATATGCCGATATCGAATGTCATGCTTCCCTCATTCCATTGGTATTTGCTCAGCCATGACTGGGTGCTCCACCACTCTTTCCATGCATTCTCCTCGCTTTCGAGGCAGTTGCGTTTAAGTTCGCTGCCACCTGTTGAGGCAAAGATGCGTGTCGGTTCCACGGCTGCATCTTTTTTGTCATAAAGTCCGAAAGCCGTAAGTTTCTGGCTGATATCTGTGCCCGGTTCTGCAAACTTTACCCATACATAATTGTCGGTGATTATGAGCCCCCCGCAATCGGAACAGTCACCGCGTTTCACGTAATAATCCCCGATCTCGCCCTCGGTCAGAAACCGTATGTCGGTTATCCCGTCGCAGTCGTTTTCATGGGCCAGGGCATAATACCAGTAATGGTCCTCATTGTCAGCTGCGGCATTATAGAAGGCATTTTGGGTCGTCTCTACGGCATAACCCTTGTCGTAATGGGCATATTTGTTGGCCATCATGGGATAATAAACCCTTTTTTTGCCCGGATGGCGTGGGTCTTCCGCGATAAAGGATTTGGGCTCTCCGGATTTATGGTCGTTTGATCCGTTTTTCATGATCACATCCGCCAGAATCAGGGGCGATCGTGAATTTGCCATAAACTGATGTGATTCAAGATAATCCATTTTGGCGTCCGCAAGTTTCTTTACAACATTCTCCATGCGTTCATAGGCCACAGAGTCGGCATGGGTCATCTGGTCGCCGAAGCGGCTGAGGTAAATGCCGAGTACATTGTTGGCCAGTTTCTCCACGGGATATAGGTCCCAGTTGAATTCCGCGCTGTCATCGTCAGTATCCGGATTCAGGGCCGAGGAGGATAGCCGGCGGTAGCTGACAAGCGACCAGTTTTCGCTGTTCTCGCTGCCATTGAACCCTTCAAGCCATTTGCCCGCATCGTTGTCGGTCATATATCCGCCCGTAACTGAATAAAAACTCCATGCCTTGGTGGCAGAGGAATAGTCCTCGCTGTGGTAGCCTACATCAACACTGCTGTTTATATAAGGGCTATGGTTGGCCTGATATATGTCAAGCCAGCTTTTTGCAGCCGAACCGGAAGTGGGATTTATTACTTTCATTTCCGCACTGGCGTCAACCCCGAGAGTATGCTCATATACATTTTCTTCACGGGCATAAAGATACAGACACCGGCCTCCGAAAACACCGTTTGTAATTAAATCGGTTCCCCAGGTATCAAAGAAAAGGGTGGGGTTGAAACTTTCAGGCTCGGTGGATCCGAGCTGTTCGAGAAATTTGGGATTGATCAGGGCCATAAGCGTAGTGTCGGGGTGCTGGTTATTCTCTGAAAGCTCAAACAGAGGCATCTGTATTGCAACTTCCGATTTCCTGACACTGTAAAGGTTCATGTAATATTCGAAGTCAAGGCTCTGGTAGGTCTCGCTTGTAACTCCGAGATTGAAACTTCCGCTGATAGAGCCACGATTTTCTTTTCGCGGTTTGAATATGCCTTTGCCGCCTGACACCCCCACCATATCGAAGCCCGCCGTAACTTTGCGTGTTTTCTTAAAATCTATGCCGAGGTTTACAGATACCTGATGCATTGAGCTTTCCGAGGATTCTTCCGAATGTTCCGCCATAAATTCCTGGTTGAGTGTGGAGTTTACGGTGATGTATTTTTCGTCAAGTTCTGAAAGATGGTCATAAAGAAGTATGGACGCCGTTGTGTTGCCGAGTTGTCCGAAACAGAAAGTGCCCTTGCCCATATACTCGCTGTAGCTTGAAAGCATGGGATTTTCAGGATTGGAAACGGAGCGTGCTGGTGCTTGTCGGTCGGATATTCCGTCAGCAACTTTTACGGCTGTAATGAACATGTGCCTCCCTTCTTCAGGACAACCTTTCGGCGACACTGCAACAGGTATTACCGCCCTGTTGGATGTAAATGCATCAGTAGCCGTAAATTCCACATATTGATTGTTGCCCTCGGTTACCACGCGGGCTGTTATTTCAGCACCTTCAGGGATTGATATTTCCACCGGCTCCAATGAATTGACCGGAATCCGTGGGGCTCCGGAACCCGAAAAATCCACCACATGGTAAAGATTGTTGTGTATGATATCTTTCCCTGTTTCTACCGGATGGAAAGGTCTTGGCTCATCCGGTTGGTTGTCATCACTACAGGATTGCAGTGACAATGATGCTATCAGCCCGGGAATAATGGCTGATACGGCCATTTTGATGCTTTTCTTCATGCTATGCTGTGTTTTAATGGTACTATGGCGCAAAAATAGGTATATACCACAAAACATGCAACATTATTCTGATAAAATCATAATCTATGGATTGTATATTGGTTTATCCGTGTTTTATGGTGAGTGTCTAAATATATGCAGATTCAGTCAAGCATAAGCCGCAGGGTGGGGCGGCATGATGGGAAGCCGGTAATCTCGCCGATGGACTGTGAACTGAAAATAAGGCGTGTCAGAATGTCGGCATTTACATCGAAATCAAGCTTCCCACGGTAGGAGTCGTTTGTATCTGATCTCCCGTTGGCTATTATATAAATGTGGTTGTTGTCAGTGAGGATTGGGTCGGTAACCTTTATGGCACATTTCCACTGCGGGTTGGCTGCGGCTATTGTGCGTAGACATTCCCCGGCGTCGATTATCCTGAACATACCTCTTGCATGTAGATTGCATGGCTGTTTATCGGGATTGGCCATGACGCATATCGGCCTGTCGGGCCATGCGTTGCGTATATGCTCCAAAACCGCCGAGCGGGCGTTTTCGTTCTCATGCAGAAGACACCTGATACTTATATAACCGTCACCCTCAAAGGCAAACCCCATTCCAGATACAGCCCCGTCGGATGGATTGCTCATTGCGATAAATTTTCCGTTATCGAGGCTCAGGTCATCGAGTATGTTCAGGAAATCCCTCTGTGAATGTATTATGCCGCACTTCTGTTGTATCTCGAAATTATGGAATGCTTCGTATATGTCAGGCGAGAAATGGTTGTCGGCTTCGGCATATGAGCCTTCATAGGGGAAATGGTGTACCGATGTGTAACGTTGGTAATCGTAATATACCGTTGTGGCAAATCCGAATCGGTCATAGAAAAAATACAGATGCGGCTGTGCCGGTATGAGGGCGCAGAACATGTCGCCGCGCCGGCGGCTTTCTATCAGAGAATCTATGATAAGAGCCGACATATACCCCTTGCCGCGTTCCTGTTTACGGGTTGAGGCGCCGGATATATATGATGTCGGCACCTCTTGCCCGTGGAATTTCATTACATAGCGCTGGAGCAGCAGCGAACTTACGGTTTTGCCGTCAATTTCCAGCGTAAGGGCGTCAGAATCATTATAGACTCGGTCAAAATACATGTCTATGTATTCGGCGGAGTCACCGAATGATTCCGCCCATAGACGTTTCAGTGTGTCACGTTTGTTTGCCATGCAATTATAACGGACTTCGGGAGCCTTTGGTTCCCCCGTTATGCCGTGTGTGCCGGCCTCAGCAGGTCGTTGACGGTCTTTACAGGATTGAACGTTGCCACGGGCACCTCGACAAATATCGTATTCCAGTCGCTCATAGCTCCGTTCCATAGTCCCGGAAGCTCAAGCGCTTTTATCGCATGTCCCTTTATCGACTTTGACGATATGAAACCGGTGTTGGGATCCACATACTTTCTCAGGTCATATTTTTTACCCTCGGCATCCTTGAGATAGCATACCAGATCCACCGGATTGAAGTGGGTTGACCGCGCTGCCATAGCGGCGTATTCCGCACAGCTCATGTCAATCTGAGTACTTTCCAATATCTGGGGGGAGGAGGTGCCGTCGGCGTTGCGGGTTATAAACGGTCCGCCTCCAGGTTCTCCCTCATTTTTAACCATGCCGCATACACGCAGGGGGCGGTCTAATTTCGAGCGCATCCATTCTGCGAGTCCGGCTCCATTCAAAGTGGTGTACTGGGGCCCTTCTATGCAGAGTGTATTTCTCATATATTCACCTACCTCATTTGTCAGATCGGTGGAGAAGTCGGTGGTGAACCTCTCTATATAGTCGTTCATGATACGGCGGTTCTCCACTAATATCCCGCCGAGCACTTTTTTGTAATGGATCGTTGTTTCACGCTGAGCTTCCGGCACCACATTGTCGATATTCTTTATAAACACTGTTTCTGCGTCAATGTCGTTCATATTCTCAAGCAACGCGCCATGGCCTCCGGGGCGGAATATGAGGTTGCCTTCCTCATCACGTGCCGGTGTGCCGTCACTGTTGGCGGCCACTGTGTCGGTGGACGGCTTCTGAACGCTTATGCTCACCTCAAAATCATGCCCGGTGGCTTCAGACAGTGCAGGCTGCATGAGTCTTAGCTTGTCCTCGAACATGCTTTTGTGCTCATCGCTTACAGTGAGATGTATTCTCACATTGCCGTTGGCGTCCGATGCCATCTGGGTGCCCTCGGCCAACTGCTCTTCAAGAGCTGTGCGGTCATGTGTATTGTAGTGGTGGAAAATGAGCAGGGCCTTGGGCATGGAGCCGTAGTTGAGACCGTCAGGATAAAGGATGGCCCGTGCTATATCCTTGTCACGACCGAGCTGATGCAGTTCCGTCGCCGACATCCCGTGAATTCGTAAAAGCGCTGCATTTAGTTCGGTTATGAACGGTATGTTCTCAATGTGCCGCATCAGGTTGTCAATGTCCGATCCGGGTTCAGGCAGTTTTTTAGGAGAGTTGACATATTCATACAGAGCTTTGAACATGCGCGAGGCTGCACCTGATGCCGGTACAAACTTCATTACGTCGCCTCCTTCCGATATATAACGGTTCCATATGGCGATGGCCTCTTTTTCCTCTTGTGGTGTGAGCACTTTTATGCCATTTCCGGCAGTGGCGCAGTTCACTATCTGTAAATACGGAAATCCGTTGCGGATGTGTTCGAGTTGCGTGTCTAATGTTTGTTGTGTTATGCCTTTGCTATTCAGGATTTTGGCATCATTGGAGCTTGACATAGGGATAGGTGTTGGGATTAGGTCTCAGATTAGTGTTTTAAGTTAAAACAAAGCTAACGAAAAAAATTGACATAATCTCCAACCCATATTAACTTTTTTTGTGGAAAGTCGCCCTCCCGTTTAATTCGGAAACAAAGTAGTGCCGAGGGTGTCGCCGCTTTCGTAGAGTTCGTCGCGTAGGCCTCTTAGAAAGTCGTCGGCCATGCTGTCGCCCCCTTTCGAGCGCAATATGTGCACACGGGCATTGGTCTGGAGCAGCATGTTGCGTAACTCCGTTTCGTTCCCGCAGCTGTCAAGTATGCAACGTGCTTCCTCACGCCCCTTTATATATGCTTTTGTTATTTCGGTTTGATTGGTATCGGCAAGTTCCGGCTGTATTTTTTCGGAAGCTTCGGATCTGCCTGGATTTCCGCATGAGCAGGTGAGGGCTGTGGCTGCTATAGCCGTTATAAACAATAGGGTAAAATTCTTCATATCAGCGTCATTGCTATTTTTGCGCATGCTTCGGCATCGGCGAGCGCATTGTGATGGTTATTGAAAGGTATGCCGAGAAAATCGCATAATGATGGCAGGGTGAACGATGAGAGCAGGCTTCGGGGAATTGTGCGGCGCGCTTTTTCAAGTGTACACATAAACTGGTAATCGGGATAATCCATGCAGTATACCCTGAATGCTTCGCGTATGCAGCGTTCGTCGAATTTTTTGTTATGGGCCACAAGCGGGAGGTGCCCGATGAATCCGTAAAGTCGCTCCCATACAGTGTCAAATGTGTCGGCCTCCTCCACGTCGTCAGGGCCTATGCCATGTATCTGTTCGGTGAAGTAACGGAAAAAATATTCAGGTTCCGGCTTTACAAGCGAGTAAAAACGGTCGGTTATATATCCGTTTTGCACTTTTACCGCTCCGATAGCGCATATCGACGACGGGTGATTGTTGGCCGTCTCCACATCTATTGCCACGAAATCATTCATTGCCGCATCGGTCAAGAAGACGCATCACCTCCTCTTTCATATCCTCCATAAGCCATCGGGGTGTGGAGGTGGCTCCGCATATGCCTATGCTTGAGGCATTTTTCAACATATCGATGCTTAGCTGGCTCACATTGGATATATGATAGCTCCGTGGATTCACATGGAGGCATTCAGCAAACAGAATGCGTCCGTTGCTGCTCTTGGCGCCGCTTATAAATAGCACCACATCATGGCTCCGGGCAAATGAAATTAGTTTAGGCACCCGGTTGGATACCTGACGGCATATAGTGTCGTGGGTGGTGAATTTCACATCGGGGCTTTTTCGTTCCTCTATTATAGAGGATAGTGTGCGGAGTCCTTCGATTGACTTGGTGGTCTGGGAGTATAGTTCAGTGTCGCGTGTGAGGTCTATCTTGTCAAGGTCCTCGGGGTGTTCCACAACTATTGCCTCCCCCTGGGTCTGGCCTACGAGGCCGTTCACTTCCGCGTGTCCTGTTTTGCCGTATATGACTATCTGCGGACGCGGGTCAACCGAATCAAACGAGGCTTTTATTCGCCGTTGGAGCATCAGCACCACCGGGCATGTGGCGTCTATTATCTCGATGTTGTTGCGTCGCGCCAGCTCATAGGTCGACGGCGGTTCGCCATGGGCTCTGAACAGCACTTTCACATCATGGAGCGCGGCCAGTTCCTCATGCGTTATCGTAATGAGTCCTTTGGCCCTGAGCCGGTCCACTTCGTTGGAATTGTGCACAATGTCGCCGAGGCAATAGAGACGTCCGTTGAGGTCAAGCTCCGCCTCGGCTTTCCGGATTGCCGATACTACCCCGTTGCAGAATCCTGAGTCGCGGTCTATTTCAACCGTAGGGCGCACGTTCATCACTGTTTGATCCGGGAATTGAACAGATCGAGCAGGCACCGGTTCTGTTCGTCATGCGTCATTGTGGAATTGTCAAGTGTCACAGCGTCGTCAGCCTTGCGCAACGGGCTTACTGCACGGGTTTCGTCAATGCGGTCGCGTTTTTCGATATTGTCGAGCACGTCATTGAAATCCACCGTTTCCCCTTTGGCCTTTAGCTCCTCGCAGCGGCGGTGTGCGCGGGTTTCGGCCGAGGCTTTTACAAATATTTTCAGGGCTGCGTCAGGAAATACGGTAGTGCCGATATCGCGTCCGTCCATCACTATGCCTCCGTTGGCGCCAAGGCGTCGCTGCATGGCCGTGAGGGCTTCTCGTACTTCCGGTATGGCGGCTATCTCCGACACATAATCCGACACTTCCATTCCCCTTATATAGGGTTCCACATTTTCACCGTCGAGCATGGTTACCTGACCTTCAGGCGTGATATGGAAGTCTATGTCAAGCCCGTTGACCATACGGGCAATTGCGGCAGTGTCCGGATGTTCCGTCCCCGGGCCCGTCAGATGCTTACGGATTGCAGCAAGGGTTACTGCGCGGTACATGGCTCCCGAGTCGATATAACGGTAGCCTACCTCGGCGGCAAGTTTGCGTGCCATAGTGCTTTTCCCCGACGATGAGTAACCGTCAATGGCAACTACAATAGGACGGTGGTTCAATGATGGTGTATCCGTATATGTCATTTTCTGGATTTTTTGAATTCATATAAGTTTGTGGAGAGATTGAGCATCAGTGTCGATCCTCCTCCGTGAGGCTGCGAATATGCCAGGTCGATAGTGAACATGCTCACCTTGAGCCCCGCTCCGAGATATATTCCTGAAAAGAAGTTGCGGGAGTAGGTGCTCATGTCCGTGCGCGTCTTGTAATTGTAGCCTATAGAGATATGGAATTTACTGCTTGGAACTATATCGGCTCCGAACACGAGATGGCGCATCAGATTGCTCATGAAGCTGTCTTTTTTCTTCATAGGCTCGGTCCCGTCGCCCATGTCATAATAGGGCAAGTTCCATTTTGTGAGGTTCCATGCAGTTATCGACCATCTCACCGGAAAGGTTCCGAACTGCTGGGTCCAGCCGAGCCGTATATCCCACGGAAGCCGGTCGTAGCTCTTGTCGAAGCGTTTTATCTGGCCACCGAGATTGGTTATGACTGCCGAAAGCGACAGATCGTTGGCGTCATTGTAGTAGTTGATGCCGAGATCCGTTGCCAATGCCATGGCTGAATATTGCTCATAGGCGCTGTACACATATTTTAAAGTTATGCCGCCTCTGAGCCGGTCAGTGATGTCATGTGAATAAGCCCCGAAAAAATACACGTCTTTAGGTGAGAAAGTGCCCGTTACAGTGCCCGTCTCATCGCTTGACTTTATATCGCCGTAGCCGAAATACTGGAGTCCTACGGCATATGCGCTCCTGTCAGAAGCTCTCGATCCCCATTTCACACCGGCAAAATTGCTTTGCCCAAGATAGCGCATGTAGTTGAACCCAAGCTGCATATCTATTTCGGGGCCTATCAGGGCCGGATTCTGGTCTACAAGGCTTACATCTTCCTCCACAGTGGATATGTTGACGCCACCGAGTCCATATACATGGGCCGACGAGGTGATGTTTAGAAAATTATAGGCCGGCGATGAATCCCCGGCTATGGAGGGGAGGCATACCGCGAGCGATATTGTCGCTACACACAGCCGCAGAATCATTATATTTAACCGATGCATATTTGCTTACTGAATATAGTACGGGCCTCTCATAGTGCCGCTATAATGGTTTAACGTATGGTTGCTCCCTTATCGTATACCGTAGGTATGGAATTTTGATCCGTTGGCTGAGGATTTTTAACCATCGTTATGAATACCACCCTGTTTTTTGTCAACAAACATAAAACAATAATAATCATTCTCAAAAGCCTTCTACAGCTATTGCGGATATCATGGAAAGGATATATTTTTGCCCTATCAAACACAGCTACATTATGCTTGACTACCCCTGTTTCCGGATATCCGCAATTCTCGTATTTCTCGCCATCTCGGCCTCCATGGCCGGGCAGGGCCGTCAGAGAGTGGGAATGTATTATTCCGAAGGCTATATGAGTGCGGAAGTCACAGTGGTATATGACGCCGATATGGTCGATGAAGTCCCTGTGTTTCCCGGAGGCGAGCGTGCCATGCTCAAGTTCATAAACTCCGAACGCAGCTATCCTGAGCAGGCCTACAACAATGGACTTTCAGGCCGTGTGCTCTGTGGCTTTATTATCGGGCCGGATGGCACTATAAGCCATATTCAGGTGCTTCGTGGGGTAGAGGAGTCGCTCGACCGCGAGGCTGTGAGGGTTATCTCAAAAATGCCTAAATGGGTTGCCGGCCGGATAAATAACTCACCCGTTCCGGTGCATTACATCCTTCCTATTCCTTTCCGTCTTTAGAATTTGTTTAAAAGTGAATTAGGTGCGGTCTGATTTATTTAAGCAGGGCGCCTTCTATCTTGGCCACGTCATCGCGCAGCTGCCTGTCGGTCAGCAGGCGGTCCTCAACAATCTTACATGCGTGCAACACTGTGGCGTGTGTGCGCGACAATCGCGTCCCGATACCTTTGAGCGGGAGTTTCGTGTGCTTTTTGGCGAGATACATCACCAACTGGCGTGCATCCGATATGTCACGTTTTCTCGAGGAAGTGAATATGCTGTCCACATCAATTTTGTAATAGTCGGTCACCTGTTGCGTGATCATCTCGAAGTTGATCTGCCTGCGGTTGATTTTGACTGCATTGGCCACTACCCGGCGGGTGAGTTCTATCGTTATATCTTGGTTCAGAATCGCCGCATGGCCCACGAGCGACGACAGTATCCCGTCCAGATCGCGTATGCTGTCCGTTACATTACGGGTTATGTAATCTATCACTTCCTCGCTCAGTTCCACACCGGCCTGACTTGCTTTGCGGCAGAGCACATCCCGCCGCAGCTCGATGTCCGGGCGCTCCAGTTCCGCCGTCATGCCCCATTTGAATCTTGACAGCAGCCGTTCTTCCATTCCGTCCATAGATGCCGGGCGGCAGTCGCTCGACAGTATCAGCTGTTTCTGATTCTGATGCAGATGGTTGAATATGTGGAAAAATGCGTTCTGAGTTTTGGCCTTGCCTATAAGATCCTGAATATCATCGATTATGAGTACATCGATACTTTGGTAGAAATTGATGAAATCATTCATCTTGCCGGAGTTGGCAGCTGTGGTATATTGGCTTTCAAACAGGCGTGCCGTTATGTACAGCACTCTTGTCTCCGGACGCAATTGTTTTATCCTTATTCCTATAGCCTGGCTCAGATGTGTTTTACCCACACCGGTAGGGCCGAATATAAAGAGAGGATTATAGGTTTTGAGCTTGGGATCGTCGGCAATGGCCATGCCTATGGCACGTGCCAGCTTGTTGCTGTCGCTTCCGCAATAGTTCTCAAATGTGTAGCGTGGATTGAGCTGCGGGTCGAGATCAGGATATTTTTTAGGCGCAAAGGGCGATGTGCCGAATGTCGCCGGATCCTCCGTGCGTGTTGTTACTTGGGTCTCGGGCCGGTCCTTTACCTGATTGAAATGATAGTAAAGTTCCACTCCGTTGCCGTAGACCTTTTTCATCACCGGCCCTATAAGGCGCAGAAAGCGTTCCTCATACTGTTCGACATAGAACGGCGAAGGCACGTCAATTGTCACCTTGTTATTTTCATAACTTAGTGAAGTTGCCGGCTTGAACCAGGTGTCGAATTGTTCCTGCGGGAGGTTGTCGCGGAATATCTCCAGACAGCGTTCCCACAGTTGTGTATGAGTCAGTTCCATCAGGGGGTGAGTAAAACGGTATATTTATGATACAAAATTGAGTATAAATTTTTATATAAACAATCCCGTTTTTTCTTGTTTTTTGCAGATGTTTTACATTGTGCTGTGTGTCAGTAGCTTACCCATATCAAAACTATATTCTTTATAAACTGCTTGAAACCAGTGGAATATGTTTTGCCTCCACTCCGCCCGCATGAATTTTATATCCCGGATTTGAATGGATTCGTCAGAAATAAGAGGGGAGTGGCCCCTTTCGCAGGGCCGGTGTGCTTATTTAAAATGACTTTAAATAAGCACACCGGCCTGTTTCTTTCAGCATGAATGTTGTCAGAGCAGCTTTATGCTGATATATCGTTTGGGGTTCTTCTTTATGTCGATGAAGAGCGAGTCGAGGCTTGACACAGTGTTGTTTATATTATTATAGAAAGCATCGCTGTAAAGCAGTTTGCCTATTGACGAATCCTTGCTGTTCACAGCAGCCGTCACAGCCGCCAAGTCGGATGTGATGCGGTTGATATGGTTCAGAGTCGAATCCAGAGGCATATCTTTCAGGGTCGACGACACACTCGTCAGGTCGCGGGAAATCTGGTTCAGGTTCTCGGTTATTTCAGTGGCGTTGGTCATCACGGTTCCGGCTTTTGAAGCCACGGGTGTGATCTGCGACATTATGCGGGCCAGTGAGGCTGTGGAAGTCTCAAGATTGGCCATCACATGGTTCAGCCGGGCTATCGACTGTCTCAGATCCTCGCTTGCAATTAACATGTTTGCCCCTGTTATGAGGGAATCTACTTTAGGTATCATGTTGCTCACCCCGGGCATCATCTCGTTCGCTATATTGTCCATAAGCCCCTTGGGCACCACCCCTTCTATTGTAGAGCCTACAGGTACGAACTTTGTGACATTTTCCGGCATCTTCAGCTCTATAGTGGCTGTACCCAGCATGTCGCTTATGAGGCTCGCCTTGGTTCCTTCCGGAACTTGCAGCGCCTTGTCGAGGCTTACCTCCACCTTCACATGCCCGGGATTGTTGAACTCATATTCTATTTCCCTCACTTGTCCCACCTTGTAGCCGTTGAGCGTCACCGGCGCCGACTGGGCAAGTCCGGCCACATTGGTATATGATATGTAATAATAATTGGATGCTTTGAACACATTCACCCCTTTCAGGTAATCGATACCGAACACAAGTATCAGCACCGTGAGTGTGGCACATATACCTATTATAACTTCCTTGGAAAATAATTTTTTCATCCGTATCAGCTGTTATGTTTGTTTTCCCGTTCTTGGGGATTCTATTTTTTGTTCTTGTTACGTTTCTTTGTCGATGATGGCGCCTTTGGTTCGCCGGGAAGCTGTGCATGATAGTCGGTAAAAGCCTTGGCGAGAGCCTTGGCAAGTTTGTCCTGACCTTCGGTGGTGCTCATGAACTCCTCATGACGCGGATTGCATATGAAATCCAGCTCCACGAGCACCGCAGGCATTCCTGTTTGCACAAGCACCCAGAATATATCCTGCCGCACCCCCTTGTCGGCCCGTCCGGCCCCCTTCACAAGCTGCCGCTGGGCGAGGCGTGCAAACCTCACGCTTTGGTTTATATGCCTGTTCTGGCTCATCTCGAACATTATATAGCTCTCCGACGAATTCGGATCGAAACCGCAATAAGTCGTGGTATAATCCTTTTCAAGAGTCATTACCGAATTTTCGCGTTTTGCAACATCTAAATTCTCCTTCTGTCGGCTTAACCCGAGAGTATATACCGAGGCTCCCTCCACTGTTTTCCGGTTAGGGTTTGAGGCGTCCACAGAATTCGTATGTATTGATATGAACAGATCCCCTTTGGCCTTGTTGGCTATGTCACAGCGTTTCTGAAGCGGCACAAACACATCCGTTGAGCGTGTGTATATCACCTTCACATCCTTGTGTTCCTTCGTTATGAGCTTGCCGAGTTTCAGCGCCACCGCCAGATTGATATCCTTTTCAACGGCTGTTTCACCCTTGGCGCCCACATCCTTGCCTCCGTGACCTGCATCTATCACCACAGTGTAGCACCAAGCGTCACCGCCCGTCAGCAGGGCTGCGACTATTATAAACAGGCGGACTATGAGGTTTCCTTTTGTGGCCATCACACGATGGAGGTTTTTTTGACAGCTGCAAAAATACGAAAATAAACCGCACTGAACAAAAAAGAGTCCCGTTTGTCTAATATATATCCGATTCTTACTAATTTTGAACCATGATTGTAAATCGAATCTCATGGAGCGTCGTGGTCGCATGGTGCCTGTTGGTCATTTTGGCTCCGGCGTGCTCGCATAAAGGTTCTGACACGCCTCCGGTGCGCATTCAGCGGTTGGATTCGGCTATGGCGCGATTCGCTGGGGCACCTGCCGCTGAGCGCCTGGCCCTCGGTGATTCGTTCCGTCCGGCCTTTGAGCTTATGGCGGCTATGGAGCTGCTTCCCGGCGTGACTGATTCGGCCATAGAAGCTTACGGAAACTCTGCCGTAAGCCGTATCTTCATGCCCGATGTCAGGGAGCGGTTGCCGCGGCTTGACTCTCTTGAGGAAGTTATCGGCGCCATGTACGCCGGCTTGTCCGAAAAATTGCCCTCTGTGCGCCCTCCGGCCCTCTATGGCTTTGAGTCCCCGTATATGCAGAGCGTATATTTTTCCGACTCCGTTGCCCTTATCGCACTGAACCATTATTTAGGTCCGGATTATCCGGGCTACGACGGTTTCGAATCCTATCAGAAACGCCGTAAGCGTCCGGCCCTTCTGCCCTACAATCTTCTTGAGGCCCATATAGGCTCCCTTTACCCTGCGCCCGATCATGGATCTGCAACAACCTTGTCGGCTATGCTCCACGAAGGGGCTGTGCTTTATGCCCTTATGTCCGTCATGCCTGACGCATCGCTCGCCGACGCGGGCGGATGGACCGCCGCTGAAGTGGAATGGATGGAAAGCAATGAGCGTATGATGTGGGAAACTTTGGTTGACAACAATCTTCTCTATATCTCCGATCCCATGATTGTCCGCCGACTGGTAGGGCCGGGACCTTCCACCCCCGTCATAAATGCCAACGCCCCCGGTGCGGCCGGCCGGTTCATAGGCTACAGAATTGTGGAGGAATACTGCCGGAAACATCCCGGCACCGGTCTTCCCGAATTACTGTCGGAGCAGTTCTGCAGCAGCCGTTCCACTCTTGTTGATGCAGGCTACGGATGGCGTAAATAGCCCGCAAAACATGTTATACAACATCTAATTAGCAAAGTTTAACAACTCTCTCAAACCCCGCTGTATATGCGGCTTTCGGTACGATGTAAATCCTAAAATGGTGATGCTTAGACTTATGTGGTTTGCATCACTCGGAAATGTTGCTTAACTTTGCGCCGGATTTAAGAATTCCCCGGGGCTGAAGAGTCAGCCCTCATGCCGAAAATCGGCGAGGCTTCCGGTGCGGGACACATTCCCGCTATAAGGACTGATCCCGCATTCCGTGATAAAGTCCGGTGGTAGCCTGAAGTTGAATATTATATCTTACACAATGAAGAAAACAATGACATTCATTGCGTTCTTCTCAATTCTTCTCCTGACAGTATCGGCCCACACCGAGAGTGTCTATGAAGCCGCTGAAGGCTACCAGGCACCCTTGTTCAAGCTTGATGAAAGTTATGCTTCCCTCGAAGGGAATTTTGATCTTGCCGATATGCAGGGACGTTATGTCCTCCTGTCGTTCTGGAGCTCCGCCGATGCCTCTTCGCGCATTGCCGTTGCCGATTACGACCGGATGGCCCGTTCCGTGGATGAAGACCTCATGTGTCGCGTGTCCGTTAATATGGACTCCAACAGCGCCCTGTTTCAGGAAATAGTGCGTCATGACTCAATGAGGGAGAGAATGCATTTTCGTGCGTCAGGTGACAAAGCCGTCGGGTTGACAAAACTTTATCATCTTGACAAAGGTTACCGCACGATGCTTATAGACCCCACCGGGCGCATCGTGGCCGTCAATCCTTCTTCCATTCAATTGACTGAAATTCTAAATTGATTATGACAGGTTGCTCCGCATCGGTTTGTGCGCGGAAGCAGCCTTTTTAATTTCTACTTCCTACTTTCTAATTTATCCGTATCTTTGCATCCGTAATGATCAGGACATTATTTTATATAGGTGCGGGAAGTTTCCTCGGAGGTGTGGCACGCTATGGTGTTTCCCGTATCATGGCCCGGTTGATGGGGCTCCCCTCGGTGTGGGGCACCTTTGTAGCCAATATTGCCGGATGCCTGTTTATCGGTGTGATATATGGCCTCATGCAGCGTTATAACATTCTGAACGACAATCTGCGGCTGTTTCTTACTGTGGGATTCTGCGGAGGGTTCACTACATTTTCCACATTTATAAATGAAAATTACGCCATCCTTTCCGACGGCCGTTATTTCCACATGGCCCTATATGCCGGCATAAGCCTTGTCCTGGGCCTTGTTGCCGTGCATTTCGGCTACATGCTTTCCCGGTTGTAACGCTTCAGCAGCTCTTCATACCACGGAGTGCTCTTTGTCCTGACTATCATCGAATCAAGCTTTGCTGCCAATGTCGTGTCACGTGCTGCCACCACCCACGATTGGAATTGCGTGAACGATATCCCCGTGGATATGTGGGCCAGTGGATACGACTGCGCCAGCCGCCGGGCCACTTTCTCATTCACCACCGCCAGCGGCAGATGTCCCGACGCCGTTAGTATGAACAATTGTTCCGCACTGTATTCCTCGCTTTGGCGCACTATTATAGTGTCCCCGATCTCCCGGGCGAGATTGTCGAGCCGGCCCGCTGCCGCCGATCCGTAAGTCACATACACAGTCCGCCCTGCAAGGTCAAGCTGGGTTCCTACCGACGGTTGTGCCGAAGCCGAGTCAAGCCTCTGCACTAAGATCTGCCTGTCAAGCAACACAGGTTCCGTGAACCGGTATTCACTGCCGTACGACGCCGTCGATGGCATATCCGCCACCACAATGTCATACAGTCCGGTGTTCAGGCCGTTCAGTCCCTCCGATAATGCCGTAAGCGGGTGAAATTTCAGAGTAAGCCCGTTGTCCGAGGCTATATGCCTTATCATGTCATAGCTGAATCCTCCCAAAGTGTCGGCATAGCGGTAGAGCGACATAGGTGAATACTCTATCGCCACATCTATAGTGTCCCCTTGCGAGGGGCGGGGAGTCCCGTCCCATATCTCGGGAGTGCGGTGGCTGCATTGCCGCAGCATATACATTGCCGCTATTGTTATTACGAGCAGCAGAAGCAACGCCGCGGGGCGTATTTTTGTCGGGCTGGGGCGTTTCATGATTGTGGAATAAAAGGATAGGACATCTCTCCTGCATCAGTCCGCAAAATCCACTGAAACGCCTAATATGAATTTTCTCGGGTTCATCGGATAATGGGGCATGGAGAAGTAATTGTTGCCGGTAAGGCCCTGGTTCACATGCGACAGCATTACATAGAACCGGGCTTTCGACAGCCGCATGTTGGCATATACATTCATATAGGGATAATTCCCTACAAGCATCTGGTCCTGGTTTATGAACGTCATCGTGGCAGGCTGGTAGCTTGGAGCCTTGTAGCGGGTGAAGTAATCGCAGTCCACTCCTAACTGTACATGCAGCACCTTGGCCACCCTGAACTGCAGATACAGGTTGGAATACACCGCCAGCGCCGGCAGCGGTATCACATTCTCATTCGACGTGGCCTGGTACGTGATGCGGTTGTCCCAGTGCAGTATGCCCGCTTTCAGGTTCTGGCACAATTGCGCATGAAACACCTGTACACCACCGCTGTGCTGTACGGGCATCGACTGTGAATTGAAATATATGGCCCCGTTCACATTGCTTACCCCTATGTTCAGGTGTGTGCCCGTACGCCCTATGTCAAGCGCTCCTCCGAACTTCACGGTTTTGGTCTTGGAGAAGTCATTTTGCCATATGAAATGATTCGACACATAGTTCTCAAGTAGATACGACGGCTCCCTGTTCTCGAACGACCCGTAAGCCTGCACCCTCACCGAATCGCCGAAAAGCTTGAACCGTGTGGTCACATTCCCTTCGGCCTTTACCTCGCCCAAAGCGCGTCCGGCCACTCCGAACTGTGCCATAGCCGAATAATTGAGCAGTTTACCTTTCTCCCGCGCCAGCCGACCTCCTATCCACAGTTTGTGCAACCCTTTGTCCGAAGGGATTCTTGAGTCGAAAGGGTAGGGGTCAAGTCCCTCGGGAGTCTCTGTCAGCGACACTGTGTCCGTGGCCTGGGTATACTTCGAATACTCATGAGTGGCAAATGCCGTCAGGCTCGCTGCAGCGTATTTGTTGAACCCTTCAAGCAGCGATATGCCCACTGTGTTCTGCACCGAGTGATACGATGTGCGGTCGTATGTGCCCGATGCGTCAAGATAGGTATGGTCCCAGAATTCCCGGGCCTCCGTGGCGTTTGTATTGCGGAATATATGCCGGTTTGTGTCCCAGTTGAAAGTCCATATTATGGCCGACACGGGCACAAACTTGGTCACCGCTATTGAGTCCGAATCGCTTGCCGCTGTGGTGTAATGGCCGAGGTTATACCGGTTGTTTAGGAAGAAATTTGATCCCACCACTCTTGAATGTGCCGCCGTGAGGTTCGTGGGTATCGATTTCGAATCTATCGACGATACTCCCCCCTGAAGCTCGGCCGGATCGGTGATATACAGGTCGTCCGTTATGCCGCCGTTCTCCTTGTTGAGCATGTTGTAGTGGAAAAAATCCGCCTGCATCTGGTATCTGTCGCCCATATACGACGCTGAGAACCCCCAGGTCAGATCTTTCACAGCCTGATAATTGTACATACCCTTGGAGTACAGATAGTCTATCATCGCGCCTACCTGCCACCGTGGCCCGGCATTGCCCGAGAATATCCCGCGCAGGCGGTCCTGCGAGTTTTCTTTTGACCCTCCGGTGTTGTAGCTCAGCAGGGTCATGGGTATGCGGGTGTTGTAATACTGGTGCTCGTCAAGCGGCGGTAGCCATGCCCGTAGCGGATCCACAAAGAAAAAGTCGCGCCCCGGCTTGCGCTGGAAATATATCATGTCAAGCACCTCGGCCCCCAGATTGCCCGTTGCTGCCTCGGCATCATACACCATCGCCGGCACTGAGCGCTGGCCATAGTTGTTGAACAGCGTGTCAATCGTGGCCGGCTCATGAAATCCGAGCGGCTCGGTCGCCATCCATGAGTACGACGGCTCTACCACAGGCGGTTTGGCCTGAGCGCCGAAAACAGTTGCCGCTGCCGCCAGCATGGCACACAATGAATGCGTTAACTCTTTGAGGTGTCTCATCCCACGGACAAATTCGGCTGCAAAGGTAGGATTTAATTAGGTAAAAAGCACTGAAATTTTTGTTTTTTCCGAAAGTTAACACTAATTTTGCACCACAATCAGGCTGCTCGAATGGTGGAATGGTAGACACGAAGGACTTAAAATCCTTTGGCCATTGCGGCTGTGCGGGTTCGAGTCCCGCTTCGAGCACACATCGGTTCGTTTGAAGGCCTTAAGTTTCTTAAGGTCTTCAATCTATTGTAAGTAATCAGCATAAATCAGCCCTTCCCCATGTTTCTGAACTTTCTTAAATGTATGCTTCAGCTCATCCTTTCGCCTACACATGGCTGGGAGGATATTTCGGCCGAGGGGCGCGACGAGCACTCCGTTGCCGTGGGTGGGCTGTACCCTTTGCTCGCCCTTGCCGGAGCTTCGGCATTTGTGGGAATGGCATTCCATCAGGAACTTACATTCATTGTGGCCGTGCAGCGGGCTATGGTGACGTTTGTTGCCTATTTCGCCTCTTATTTTTTCTCCATGTTCATGCTTTCATTCCTTCTTGCGCCGTTGGTAAGCGGGGGTGAAGTCAATGATCGCCGCCTCTCCACGTTTGTGTCATATGTTATAGCACTTATGGCATTGCTTACGCTTATCGACAACTGTTTGCCTACATCCCCCGCCGTAATAGGTTTTCTTCCCTTATATATTATTGTTATACTATGGAAAGGGTGGCGTTACATGGCGGTGGTGCCCGGCAGGGTCATCCGTTTTGTGATTATAGGATTCGTGACAATCATGTTGCCTCCTTATGCTTTGCGCCTATTGTTCCATTTTATTGTGGGTTGACACCGGTTTATGAAATTCAAGGAAGTAAATATAAAGAACAAACGTGCCGCTTACGACTATGCCATAAGCGACACCTATACTGCCGGAATTGTGCTTACCGGCACTGAGATAAAATCCATACGCCTCGGCAAGGCGAGTCTTGTCGACACATTCTGCTTCATCAACAATGGCGAGGTATGGGTCAAGAATATGAATGTGTCCGAATATTTCTACGGCACATATAACAACCACGAAGCCCGGCGTGACCGCAAGCTCCTGCTCAACCGCAAGGAAATCCGCGCGTTGGAAAAAGTCGGGAAAGAGCCGGGCTATACCATTGTGCCCCTGCGCCTGTTTATAAACGACAGGGGCTACGCCAAACTTGTGATAGGTGTGGCACGTGGCAAGAAAGAATATGATAAGCGCCAGTCCATAAAAGAGCGTGAGGACAAGCGCTATATGGCAAGGATAATGCAGAAGCGTTGAGCCTCTTTGCGTCGCTTCGCCTTTATTGTCTGATAGACTCTTATGGATTCAGTACCAGCCTGAATCCGAGATTCTGTTTTCCCACTATCGGTTTGGCCCTGTCGCGCCAGTAAACGCGGCATTCCTGTTCCGGCGAGTTCCACGCTCCGCCGCGCACCACCTTGAACATTCCCGCGGCAGGCCCTTTCGGATCCGTTTGGGCTGCGGTAGGATATTGTTCGAACCAGTCGCTGCACCATTCGGCCACATTGCCGCTCATGTCGTATATCCCGAGCGAGTTGGGTTTGCGGGTGCCCGCGTCGTGTGTGCGTTTTGATCCGTTCGGTTCATACCAGCCCACTTCGTCCAGCAGGGTCGATCCGCTGTAATCCGTGGGGAGCTGCCGGTTGCCTCCGCGTGCGGTATATTCCCATTGTGCCTCCGTTGGCAGGCTGTATTCGCGTCCGGTTATCTCGTTGAGCTTGCTTATGAACTCCATTACAGCCTCATGGCTCACATTTGTTATAGGCAGATCGTCGCCGCTCCAACGCGATGGATTGGCCACATCCCCCATCACCTTGAACCATTCTTTCTGTGTGATCTCCTTCGATCCGATGAAAAAGGAGCTTACCGTCACTGTGTGCGGATCCCAGCCGTTACGTCCGCTGTCTTTCACACCCATGGTGAAAGTGCCCCCCTCCACATATATCATATTCTCCTCTATGCCCTTGATTACCGGATCCGATGCTTCCGGTTTGGGTTCGGTGTGCACATACCCGGCGTTGAGGTCCACCGATGCGAGGCTCTCGCCCGGACGCGGCATCCTCACCGGGCGCGACGGCTGCTGGCGTGTGCGTGGTGCCGCCGTGCTTGTGGCCGGAACGGTAGCGGACTCCTGCTTTCCTCCCTGTGGCGTCGATGGCGTGGTGTTCTGCGGTTTCGTTGGTTTTGAGCCCCCTGAAATCTTACCGTTGGCCCGTTTTATAGCAGCGTTGGCCTGTGATTTCTCTTTTGAGGATATGCCCGGCAATGCCGCCGCAGCCCTGTAATATTTGAGGGCGGTGGGGTAGTCCCCCCGGTTGAATGCGGCGTTTCCCTTGCCCATTGTGGTGGTGAATGCCGATGCAAGTGCTATCACCACAGAGCACGTTGCCATTGCAAGTACGGATAGTATGCGTTTCATTGTAAGTTGTCCGGTTTATTTGTTCACTGTAGGTTCTTTAAGTTCTTTGGAGCCTTTCACACCCATTTCCTGAAGTTTGAGCGCCCGGCCTATGAGGTTGCCTGTGCCGCTTGACAGCTTCTTGAATGCTGACGTATATGCTTCGTCGGTTTTGTCGATGGCCCGTTTTATTTTTTCCATGTCCTCCACAAATCCCACAAACTTGTCGTGCATGCGTCCGGCCATTTCGGCTATCTCCAAGGCATTGCGGCCCTGGCGGTCCTCGATCCACAGCTGCCTTATCAGGCGCAGCACCGACACTAAGTGTGTTGGCGACACTATGAGCACACGGCTCTCGAAAGCATCCTGCCACAAGGAGTTGTCAGCCTTCATGGCCGTTATGTATGCCCCTTCGTTGGGAATGAACATCATCACGAAATCCAGCACCTCCTTGTTCCCTTTGCCCAAAAAGTCCTGATAGCGTTTGTCACGCAGCTCCTTTATGTGGCTTCGTGTCGAGTTCAGGTGGCGCCGCAGGGCCTCCGTTCGCATTTCTTCCGTCGGGGCATTCACATAATCGATATAGGCAGTGAGCGACACCTTCGAGTCAATCACAGCATCCCCGCGGTTGGGGTAGTGGATCACCACATCGGGCCGGAGCATGCGGCCGTTGTCGTCGGTTATCGGGCGTCCGTCGCAACCTGTGGTGAGCTGCACCGAATATTCTACATCGCGTTGCAGCCCGCTTTTCTCGAGTATCGACTCCAGCACCATTTCGCCCCAGTCCCCTTGCACCTTCGAACTCCCTTTCAGGGCCCGGGCCAGCTCACGGGCCTCGTTGCCTATCGAATTGTTTGTCTCCACCAAGGCCTTTATATGCTCCTGAAGTGAAAACCGTTGGCGGGCCTCCTCATTGTAACTCTCCGAAAAAAGTTTCTTGAACCTCTCGAAATCATCTTTCAGCGGCGTGAGTATCTGCTTCAGATTGGATTCGTGCTGCTCCCGGAGCGAGCGCGACGAATTTTCCATTATTTCCGAGGCTATGGCTTTGAAGCTCTCGCGCCGTCGCTGCTCCTCGGCCTGCGACTTCTCATCCGCCTCTTCTATGATTTTGCCGAGCCTCTCGTTCTCTGATGTGAGATGGCTTATGCGTTCCCGGCTTACAGCAAGTTCCCGCTCAGCCTCGGCAAGCGCCCGGTCGCGCTGACGTGAGGCACCTCCCATCATCGCAATGGCGACAATGCTTCCGCAGAGAGCTAACGAAAGGATAATGATAGAGAGAATCATGGCGTAAAGTTACAAAAACCATCCCGTTCCCCCAAATTTCAGCCGGTCTACCGGCAAAATTAAAGCCTGTCCTCCGTTGGGGAACAGGCTTATGTCTACTTAAATATTATGCTTGTATGATGTACGGCGCCCTATATTGGGCACATTGCGTATGTTCCGGTCAGCAGCGGTAATCCCTCAGCATCACTTGCAGCTTCTGGCGTGCAAAAAATATTCTGCTCTTTATAGTGCCTAAAGGCAGGTTCATCTTTTCCGCTATTTCCGAATACTTGTAACCCGCTATATGCATTGACAGAGGCAGCCGGTATTCTTCACTGAACGAGTTGATGGCCTCGTTTATCTCCGTCACGGCATACGATCCCTCCGGCGACACTGACGCAGCCTCCTGGGCCACGTTCAGTCGGTAAAGGTCCTCCGAAGTGTCCACCACTGTGGCTGTGCGGGCCATGCGGCGGTACTTGTTGATGAAAATATTGCGCATTATTGTGAATACCCAGCCCTTGAAATTCACATTGTCCACATATTTTTCCTCATTGTCGAGAACTTTGAGGGTAGTGTCCTGCAAAAGGTCATAGGCATCGTCACGGTTCGACGTCAGCATAAATGCAAAATTCAGCAGATTGTCCTGTAGGCCGACAAGGTCGTCTTGAAATTTCTTGGATGTCATAAAGCAATCAATTTAAGTGTCAGATAATACTTAGTGTTACAAAGATACATATCTAACGGATGATTAGAAAAGTTTACCACCTCAAAAGCCCACATTTAACTAAATAAATAAAGCATTTCTGTAACCTTCACCTAATCAAGGATATAACAAGAAACACAATTGTTACAATCCGGTTACAATTAAGAAACGCCCCCTCATCACCTCCCCCCGAATCAGCCAATCCCCCGCCACTTCCCTCTGTC
>OGXX01000875.1_pt1 | contig 32512 bp, 28 predicted proteins | sample 1576301 | NCBI WGS metagenome assembly OGXX01 (sample SAMEA3541469, study PRJEB24748) | human gut metagenome | biome: human gut; feature: human-associated habitat; material: faeces | place: China | collected 2012
CATCTGCGCATCATATAATTTATTCTTATATGTGTATTTTTCAGCTTTAATCTCTTCTGCATCTTTCAGTCTGCTGACTGCCTTCTTATGTTCTTCCTGCAGATCCGCTTTTAATTTTTCAAAATTACTGTTTTCCGCTTTTTTCTCTGCTTCGCAGCTCTTTGCAACAATGTTATAATACTCACTGTTGTAATGTTTGGAAAGAAAACTTTCGGCATCTGCGATCAGTTTTGCAATCTGCTGTTTATTTGCATCTTCTGTTGCTTTTGCCTTCTCCAGATTCTTCTTACATTCCCCGATAATCTTATTCTGTTCTTCTTTTGTTAAGTTCTTATTTTCTTTTGCTATTGCAATCTGATTTTTTAAACTGTTGACTTTGTCAGATCCTTCCACACGCAGTGCATCGATCTGCTCCTGTATTTTTCCAACATATTCGTCAATCGGTTTCAAAAGTATTGCTTCTTCTTCAGCCGAAATGATAATGCTTTTTTCTGCCATCTTCCATACCCCTCTCTGTTACAGATATTTTGCACTGAGTCTCAATAATTCTTCCTGGTTCGTCTCTTTTGTATTTACGATTCCGGCCAGTCGTCCGTTTGACATAACACCGATACGGTTCGTAATACCAAGAATCTCCGGCATCTCAGAAGAAACAACAATAATTGTTTTCCCCTGCTTTGCCATATTGATGATCAATTCGTAAATCTCATATTTCGCACCAACATCAATTCCTCGTGTCGGATCATCCATCATGAATACGCTCGGTGAACGCTCCAGCCATTTTCCGAAGATTACCTTCTGCTGATTTCCTCCGGAAAGACTTGTGATCATATCATCCGGGCCCATACACTTTGTATGCATGATTTTAATCTCTTCCGCAGTTGCACGTACCATTCTGTCATGTGACAGCACTGCACCATTCTTATAATGGTTCATGTTAGCGATGGTCGTATTAAATGTAATATCGCCTTTTAAGAACAGACCATTAGCTTTTCTTTCTTCTGTGATCAGGGCAAATCCATGATCCATTGCATCTCTCGGCGATGAAAAGTTCATGATCTTTCCATCGTATATTACATTTCCTTCTGCTCTTGTGCGGATTCCGAAGATTGTTTCTAAAAGTTCCGTACGTCCGGCACCAACCAGACCGTAAAATCCAAATATTTCTCCTTTTCTGATATCAAAGGATACATTTTGAATCTTTGGTGCATATTTTGACGAAAGATTCTGTACAGAGAGAATCTTCTCTCCGGGCTCATTGTCAACAGGTGGAAATCTGTTATCCAGCGAGCGCCCAACCATTGCCGATATCAGTTCATTCATATCTGTATCTTTGCACTCTTTTGTCATAACCAGACTACCATCTCTGAGCACAGATATCTCATCACATATATTGAATATCTCATCCATCTTATGTGATATATAAATCAGCGAAATTCCCTGTGCTTTCAACTGACGCATCATCTTGAAAAGTTTCTCAACTTCCGGTGCTGTCAGGGATGAGGTTGGTTCATCCAGTACAATTACTTTGGAATGATAGGAAATAGCTTTTGCAATCTCACACATCTGCCGCTGGGACACAGACATTTTTTTCATTGGCTGTGTCAGATTTGCTGTGATTCCAAGCTGTCTGAAGAGATTTGCAGTTTCCTTTTTCATTCTTCCTTCATCGACAATTCCAAAAGAATTCTTTGGATATCGTCCAAGAAACATATTATCTACAACGCTTCTTTCAAGACATTGGTTCAATTCCTGGTGTACCATCGCTACTCCGTTTTCCAGTGCATCTTTTGGTCCCGAGAAATTTACTTCTCTGCCGTCTAATATAATTGTCCCCTCATCTTTCTGATAAGTACCAAAGAGACATTTCATCATTGTCGATTTTCCGGCACCGTTTTCACCCATAAGTCCCATAATGGTCCCAGGTTTGACATTCAGGTTTATATGTTTCAGAACTTTGTTTCTACCGAACGACTTACTCATGCCATTGATCGATAAGATGTATTTATTCTTATCTACTGTCATAACTCTGCTTCCTTTTCTTGATGAAAGAAGGGTATCATCTCTGACACCCCTCTGCGTTTCATTCATTTACCATTTAACCAGTCTCTTATTTTGAGAGAAGTGATGTGTATGCTGATGCATTGTCTGTCTTAACCATGTTAATTGCAAATGCATCATATTCGTTTGGATTTCCGAGACGGTTTGTGATGTTTGACTCTGTCTGTCCATCTCCACCGATGTAATCAACCTTCAGGTTAAGGAGATCATCATAGTTCTCAAGAAGTGGCTGGTATGTTGAGCTCAGGAAGTTATCTGATGCATTGTAAATATCAAGCCATACTTTCTTAGATGGACTCTTGCTTGAATCAAGCTGTTTTGACACTTTGTCATAAATCTTTGTTGAATCTGTAAAGTCTTTGTAATTATCAGCTGTTACTGCAACATTTAATGCGTAGTAAGATCTCTCTTCTTCGCTGTATCTATAATCTTCACCTTCTGTCAGGCAGTTACCGGCATCATCTGCTGTACCAATACCTGTATCAACGTCTGCTCCGTCAAGTGCGTTACGGAGTACTCTTAATGTCAGATAAGCCTGAACATCTGCATGCTGAGAGATTGTTCCGCCGTATCCTTCAGCGATTGCTGCAACAGCGTCACTGTTTGCATCATATCCGAATGTAGGAACTTTGTTATCTTTTGCCCATGCATTAAACATTGACATTCCCATACCATCATTGTTAGAAACAACAATATCGATCTGATCTCCGAAAGAAGCTTCCCATGTTCCGATTGCGTTACCTGCTGTAGCCGCATCCCATGTTGCCCCTGCTGAGTTCTTCATTTCCTGAGAAGCAAGCTCACGGACTGTAAATTCTTTTCCGTTTACATCAATCTTAGCATCCTGGACAACTTTTGCTTTTCCGTCTACGTTTGTTCCTGCCGGCTTGGAAGCAACTTCGTCACCATCCTTAACTCCTGTTCCAAGTGCCGCACGAACACCACGTGTACGTGCGATAGAATCATTGTGTCCGATGTCACCGATTGCAAGTACGTATCCGATAACTCCATCACCATTTCTGTCAATCTTATCAGCATTTGCTTTGATATAATCAACAACCATCTCTCCCTGAAGTTCTGCTCCCTGATTAGCATCAAATCCTACATAATAAGTATCTTTGTTGAAATTCAACGCTTCTTTGTCCAATTCCCCTGTTGAACTATTAGAAGGTTGACGGTTAAACCAGCAAAGCGGTTTGTCCTTATTGGCTACAGAACTGCTGTCTGAAGATCCTGATGATTTTGAATCACCTGACGAAGATCCTCCGCAGCCTGCCAGTGATAATGCAAGTGTTGCTGCCATCATGAGTGCAAATACTTTTTTCTTTTTCATTTTCTTTCCTCCTGTTTTGTGCGTTTTGTTTTTAATCGCGTCTAACTCATTGACTAATCTCATTATAATTACAACACTATTTTTTTGACATAGAATATTTTTGGATTAATTATCAATATTTTTATATTGATCTATGTTTTTTTATATATTTTATCCAATTCTGCAGAATCTGTCTCTACTATATATAATATAAAACAAAAAAACTGCGATAATAACCTTCACGCTATTATCACAGTTTCTCTTATATGTTCTTATTACGAATAAAATAATGATTAAGCTGTTGCTTTCTTATCATCTGTTTTTTCAAGAAGTTTCTTTACACCCTGGATTGCAACCAACACACCAAGGATCAGAAGCAATACGGCAAAAATCAGCTGTAATGTATTTCCAAGATCCAGCCCTGTTGTCAGGAATGCTTTTGTCAGTTTCACGATCGTCATACCAAGTGCTGTAAATGTAACAGCCAGCAGAATAACAGGAATAATTTCTTACCTAATTTTCCAATATATTCTTCGATGATATATCCGATTGTACGTCCTTTATTCTTTACAGATGCATACATAGATGCGAAATCCTGAACTGCTCCGAAGAATACACCACCAATTAAAATCCATAAGAGAACCGGAAGCCATCCGAAGATTGCTGCCTGGATCGGTCCGTTGATCGGACCCGCACCTGCGATGGATGCGAACTGATGACCAAATACGATATTGGTATCAGCCGGCACATAGTCTACGCCGTCTTCCATTTCATAAGCCGGAGTTTTGGCGTTGGGATCAATACCCCATTTTTTCTCGAGGTAACGGCCATAGAAGATATAGGCTCCGCCTAATACCACAATGGCAATTACCATCATCATCATACCACTCATGTTTTTTCCTCCTTTTTCTGACTCATTCAGAAAACATGAACGACTTCCCCGTCGCATAAGGGATACCCTGAGTTTTTCACTCTTTCAAAATAAAAAGCCCTGCAGCTTTATTTGCTGCAGGGACGAATCTTTTCCGCGGTACCACTCTGCTTTATTGTCATAGTGACAATCTCTTTTGTACTGTCAGCCGGTTTTCCGGTGATAACAGATCTCCGATAACGGTGAGTGCCGTCTGCTCTTACTCTATTTTCAGAGCGGATACTCCGAAGGGATATTACATCAGGTTTTCTGTTGTCTTACACCAGCCGGCAACTCTCTGAAAGAAATCTTCCTGTGTAATTTGTCTTCATCAATGTTTTTCTTTATCTGAGCTTATATTAGTTTTACCACTTTTGTTTTTTTCACACAACTGTCGATTTATACAAAATTCATTTTTCTTTTGTATAGTTTTTATACATTTTTTATTTTTCTGTCTTTTTTCCGTCAGATTCTGCAACGCATTCCACATCCGGTGGGTGTTCCCGCACATCCACCGATGGCTGTTTCACGCAGTTCAAACGGAATACTCTTTCCTACTTTGTACATCGCATCCACCATCTCATCAAACGGAATCGGGTATACCACGCCGCTCAGTGTGATCTCCGCGCAGGTCACGGCATTGACCGCACCAACCGCATTCCGACTCTGGCAGGGAACTTCCACCAAACCTGCTACCGGATCACAGACCAGACCAAGCAGATTCGAGATCGCCATGGCTGCCGCCTGCAAACACATCTGCGGGGTTCCGCCCATCAGTTCCGTCACAGCTGCAGCCGCCATCGCCGATGCAGCGCCAACCTCTGCCTGACAGCCTGCCTCCGCACCTGCCACCGAGGCATTCCGCATCATCAGATAACCGATCGCTGCCGTGTGAAACAGCGCGTCTACCATCTGTTCATCCGTAAAACCTTTTTCCTCCTGCAATGCCAGGAGCACGCCCGGAACCACACCGGAAGAACCTGCCGTCGGCGCCGCAACAATGACACCCATCGAGGCATTGACTTCCAGAACCGCCATGCTGTAGGCGATCAGTTTGTTCATAAAGGTTCCGCAGACATTTTTTCCGTTCTCTCGGTATCCGGTAATCTGCTTTGCCTCTCCGCCGATCAGACCGCTCATGGACGGCTTCGGGTCTTCTAATGGCTTTCTTACTGCCTCTTTCATGATGGCGAGGGCTTTTCGCATCTTATCTTCCACTTCTTTCTTTGTGGAGGATGTGCCTTCGATCTCCCGCTGTTTCATCACCTCGGAGATCGAACACTGCGTTTTCTTACATACTTCCAATAATTCCTGTCCGTTTTTAAAATCCGTCATCTGTCCGTCTCTCCTATATCTGAATCAGTAATATTTCCTGCACATACGGGTTCTGTCGAATCTCTTCCAGAATCTCATCCGGAATCCGCTCATCCGACTCCACAACAGAATAAGCCGTTTTCCCCTTGCCCTCACGGAACAGCCGCATGAAAGCAATATTTACATTCTGATTACTCAAACATTGAGTAATATGTGTTACCACACCCGGTTTGTCAATCTGTTTTACCACCAGCGTACTGTATTCTCCGGTAAATTCCACATTGATGCCGTTGATCTGCGTGATCTTGATCTTGCCGCCGCCGATAGACTGTCCCTGCACCTGCATCTTGGTGCCGTTTTCCCCTGTCATCTGGATATCCACGGTATTCGGATGATCCGGAACAAACTCCTTATCAGCGATATACTGATATTTCACTCCCATTTTCTCTGCCCAGGAAAATGCATCCCGGATCCGCAGATCATCGGTTTCAAATCCAAGTACGCCGCCAAGCAGTGCCCGGTCTGTACCATGTCCTTTATAAGTTCTTGCAAAAGAACCATACAGGGTAAATGTCACCTCTGTCACTTTCTCTTTGAAAAGCTTTCTTGCCATCTTTCCGATAGATACTGCTCCCGCTGTATGGGAGCTGGACGGTCCCACCATATTGGGGCCGATCACCTCAAACGCACTGATAAAATTCATCGTTTCCTCCTAGTTGTCTTTTCGCGATACAAAAATGCACACGATTGCCGTGCCGATAATGGACAGTCCCAGACCGGTTGCAAGCATTGCCTTTATTCCTGCAAAATCCACAAGCACACCACCGGACAGACTGCCAAATACCCCTCCCATGGTACTTGACGCAATCAGCAGCGACTGCCCCTTCACTCTGTCCTCCACAGCCATCGTTTCATTTACATAGTATACCGCAGAAGGCAGACATAATGCAAATGATAACATCTGCAGCATCTGCACTACATACAGGAACGATATACTGCCACACACCAGATACCCCAGTGCTTTCACAGAAAACATTACCGCCGCAAACCGAATCAGTTTTCTGCTGTCCCATTTGCCAACCAGCCTGGAAAACAACAACATCGTAGGAAGTTCGCTCATTGCAGATACTGTCAGCAGTGTTCCCATCCGTTTTATATCTCCCCCGAGGCTTACCACAATATTGATCAGATAATTGTTCACATATGTACTTTCTACATAGATTAATATCATTCCCAGTAATACCAGCATATAATTCCGATAGCGACATGCAAATTCCAGAATCCCGCCACCTCTCTGTCTGTTTGCAGTATTTTTTTGTTCTTCTTTTTTACTTTCATTCGGATTCTTCACAACCGGCATGGAAATTAAGGTAACGAACATCACCGCAAAAGACAGACATCCAACACCCATAATTGCCAGACCATAATACCTGCCGATCAGGATACCCAAAAATGAAGCTGCTACCGCATAGGATGCAGAGCCCACTCCTCTACCGATTCCAAAATCCACATAGATACCATGATTCACATAATACAAACTGATAGAATTGATCAGTGGCTGTACCACCTGTAATAACATATTGATAATCAAAAATGACAGCACGATTCCCGGTACCATTTTTGACATACACTGCATCAGAATCAGCAGCAGGATTATGGCAATTGCCATCCCTGCAGTCATCTGTTGTAAAGTTACCCGTTTTGCACGGTCCGCCGCCGCTGCAACAAACGGCTGTAATATAACTCCCAGAATATTTCCAAGAGCCAGCACGACTCCTATCTGAGAACTTTTCAATCCGATATGTAATAAAAATACCGTTGCAAATCCATTGATCGCACAGACCGCCACCCAATAACTCCCCTGTAATACAGCACACTGCGCAGTTAATTTTTTTGAATTCATCTCCTGTTCAATCCTTTCCCGCCTGAATCCTGTCTTTATTTTGCTATTTTCCCCATAACAGAAACAATCTCAGTATACTATTTTCGTGCAAAAACAATAGTGTTAATTCCGACCTTTTTTCATGTCAATATCGACCTAAAACACAATAAAAGCCATTCCAACAGCTGTCTGCTGTCAGAATGGCTTTTATTGTGTTAATATACTACAACCGGGAATTTGTAAGAGACAATATTGTACAACTCTTTCACTTTATCCAACGGTGTGTTGACACATCCATGTGATCCATTATTGATATATGCCGTGCTGCTCCAGTCGCTTCTGGTGACCAGATCGTGAAATCCGATCGTATTTTCCGCTGCAAACGGAATCCAGTAATTGCAGTGCACTTCATAGGACCAGTTGCCGCTGGCATTCTTCGTGCCGCGCATCGTATAGTCCGTTGTTTTTCCTTTTACTTTATAGACACCTTTTGGCGTTTGTGTTCCCTTGTTCAGGCATCCGGTTACCACCGCAGAGTCCAGCACCTGCTTTCCATCCACATAAACCCAGAAATGCTGATCCGCCAGACTCAGTTCTACATAGGAACTGCCGATATCATTTGCCTCTCTGCTCATCGCGGTAGCTAAATAAACAATTTCAAACGCTCCCTGTGTTCCGTTGTTGATCGCATCCAGCAGGTTCGCTGTCGTACTGTTCTGATCGATCTTCCATCCGTAATCTCCCGGTGTCAGCGTCACCGTACTTCCGGAAGTTGTGGTAAACGACCGTTCGCTGTCGACGGTATCGTATTTCTGTGCCAGTCCGGCTACGTATTCCGTTACCTTTGCTTCGTCGATCGCGTAACTTCCGTCTTCTGCCTGTACCACCCAGTCTTTCAGTGTGGTTTTATCAAGCACCTCCTGCCGGTCTGTTCCAAAATCCATCGTCAGACTCGCCGAAAGTTTCTGGTTGATCGCATCTGCCTGCGCCTGAAGATCTGCATTGTCCTGTAAGATCTGCGGTTTTGCATAGCGGCATCCAGATCACAGACCGTCTCTCCGTTTACAAGTGCCTGACGAATACCGTCAATCACTTTTTCTTCTTCCAACGTCGTTCCCTGTTCTTCCGGGATCACCGCATATCCGTCATCGGTCGCACTCACACAGGCATCCTGCGGAGCCTGCATGTTCTCCGGCTGCATACAGGACAGACTTTCCACTGCCTGTTTTAATGCATCCTCATCCACTGCCACCATGTTTTTCAGTTCCGCATGGACCCCGGTAAATGCATGCAGCACCCAGCCCCAGGACTTCTGGTTTTTCATCAGGTCATCGATCTCTCCGTTATCCTGATAGGTCAGCTGTAACTGCTGTCCGGTCAGTGTCTCTTCCTGATCGTTTCGTTCTTTTATTGTAATCTGATAAGACGGTAACTGCTCCGTAATCTTATCTTTTACTTCCTGTACGGTCATCTCCCCGTAGTCCGTACCGTTGATCTCTGTGTGAGAATAAAAATGATTGCTGTAATAATACGCTGCAGCACCGTATCCGGCTGCTACGACTGCAAAAAGCGCACCTGCAATCCCTGTCAGAATCTTTTTCTTTGTTGTCATCGTTTTCGTCACATCTCTCCCCGTAACGTTCCGCCCCTTTTCGTTATCCTCCCGACCGGATCGTTATCTCTTTTATTTTGTCATTCTTTATCATACCATTTTCCGGAAGATTTGCAATCATGACCTTGTATGAAAACAACAAATTTTTCCTGTTTTTTTTGTCTATTATTTCAGTTTTTCCTGCAATCGTTTCAGATATGTTTCCGTGTAGCTCCTGAGCTGGCAGTCCTGTCGGTGCAGATAACCGAAGCAGACTTTCGCATGACTTTTCCGGATCGGAATGGTCCGGATCCGGCTGTCCCTCTCTTTCTCCTTTTGCAGATCACAGCTGAGATTGGCAAGATCTGTCTCTCTCAAAAGTTCCTGCATCAGTGAACTGCTGTTTACCGTGACGATCTGCTGAAAGTCTCTGCCGTCGATCAGATCTTCCTGCAGATGTCCTGAGGTATGAAGCAGAGAAATCTGATCTTCCTCATGCTGTACATAGCGAAGATTTCGCAGTTCTTCTTTTGTCACATACTCCTTTTCATAATACGGGTGATTCGGTCCCACATACAATGCCATATCTTTTTCTTTTAACGGTGTGAACGTCATCTTTCTCTTCTGTATCATCCGCTCAAACGCCTGCCGCTGCATCTTGGAGATAAACACAAAGCCGACCTCCACCTGCCGGTGGCAGATATGATGAATGATCTTTTCAAGTGCTTCCTCATAATAGACGGCTCGCAGTTCCGGATGTTCGGCAAGAAACGTGGCAAATTCTTCGCTCAGAAGACTGCTTGGCATGGATGCGATACGGATCGTGCTCTCACGTGTCTCCGTATGGATCCTCTGGATCTCTTCCATAGAGCTTAACATTTTTCTCGCCTGATCGTATACTTTTTCTCCCTCTTTCGTAAGCTCCACACCTTTTTTACTTCGCTCGAGAAGCTGATACCCAAGTGTCCTCTCCAGCTTTTTGATTGTTTTACTTACATGCGGCTGCGTCGTATACAAAATCTGCGCAGCCCGACTCAAACTTCCTGCATCCACACTCACAACGAAGAACTGTAATTCTCTTAATTCCATACGATACTCCCATCTTTTCCGACAGGTATGTCCGGAATCTTACATTTTCTGTTTCAGCTGTTTTCCGGATGCATTACCTGTCTTCCTGTAATTTTCTTCTGCTCTTATACCAGAATAATCCGATAAAAGACAGACCTGCCACGATCCAGGAAGCAATGTAGATCCAGATGATACATTCCATCGTCTCAAACTTCGGAAGGATCACCCAGATACTGCATACCCGGAACAGACAGATACTGAGAAGCGTCGTAATCATCGGTGCAACGGTCTCCCCTAAACCGCAGCTTGCACCGGATAATGCTTCCGCAATCGCATAAAATAGATAAAACGGCGCCATCATCTGCATATATTTTACCACAAGTGGAATTAAAAGTTGAGCATCTTTTTTATCAATAAACCACGGACCGACCCATCCAGAGGCAAAAAACAGAAACAGGCTGACGACTCCCACCGCAAGTACGGAGATTCCGGTTCCGATCACCGCTCCCTTTTTGACTCTTTCTTTCTGTCCGGCACCAAGGTTCTGTGCAACATAAGTCGTCATCGCCGGTCCCATGGAATCGGCGAGCAGCCAGATCAGCATGTTCAGCTTGTCACAGATACTCCAGGCTGCAATGCTGTCGGTTCCCATCGTATTGACACTCGCCTGTACGATGGAATTGGCGATTGGAAACAGCATGGATTGCAGGGCAAGCGGAAATCCGGTACGGATCATCATCGCCATATGCTCTCTGCCAAAATGCAGATGCCAGACATGCACTTTTCCGCGAAGATGTTCTTCTCTCGCAAGGAACAGAAAGGTCAGAACCACGCTGACGATCTGTGCCGCAACCGTGGCAGCAGCAGCACCGCCTACTCCCAGGTGCAGAACACCTACCAAAAGAAGATCACCTAAAATATTGATGCAGCTGCTCACAAGCAGTACATACAGCGGACGTTTCGAATCCCCGAAGGCACGCAGGATCCCCGCTGCCATATTATAAAGGATCAGGGACCACAGACCACCGAAATAAATCGTGCAGTATGTCAGCGTATCCCTGTAGATATCCGCCGGAACACGCATCAGTTTCAGCAGTTGCGGAGCAAGCAGTACGCCTCCGAAAGAACTGATGATTCCCAGGACAAATGCGATCGTGACCGCCGTACGGATCGAACGATGCAGATGCTCTATAGCTTTCGCTCCGAAATACCTGGAAATAATAATCGTTGCTCCTGCCGCCAGACCATTCATAAAGTTGATCGGGAACTTAAACAGCGTATTGATCGAATCGATCGCTGCCAGTCCCACTTTTCCTGCAAACCGTCCTACAATGATTGCATCCACCGTCACATACAGCTGCTGGATCAGGCTTCCCGCGATCAGAGGCAGCACAAAGAATAAAATTGCTTTCCCAATGTTTCCTTCAATCAGACTGTTACTCTTATTTTCTTTCACCTTACTTTTCTCCCGTTTTATTTATTTCTGCATATTTTTTGTATACAGATGACAGGCGACCTGATGATCCGGTGTAAGGCTGACCATTTGCGGAGCTTCTTTTTTGCAGATCGCCATGCATTTAGTGCATCGTCCCTGGAACGGGCAGCCTTCCGGCAGCTCCAGCGGGCTTGGCGCTTCTCCTTCCAGGTTCTCGATCGGTTTAGAAAAATCCATGTTAATATCGAAGACAGACCCCATCAGTGCTCTCGTATACGGATGCACAGCATCTTTGGAAAGCTGTCCGCCCGGAAGTACTTCCACCACATTTCCCAGATACATGACTGCGATCTGATGGGCACACTGCTCGATCAGCGCAATATCATGACAGATAAATCCGATCGTAATATTCTTTTCTCTCTGTAATTTCGTGATCAGCTCGATGATCGTCTTCTGCACCGATACATCCAGTGCGGAGGTTGCTTCATCCATGATGATCACTTCCGGTTCCAGAGCCAGGGCACGGGCGATCGCCACACGCTGTCTCTGACCGCCGCTCATATTATGTGGATAACGATCCGAAAATTCTGCCGGCAGTTCTACCAGCTCCAGAAGTCTACGACAGTTTTCTTCTTTTTCGGATTTTTTGATTCTCCCGAAGTTCAGTAACGGTTCGCATATGATATCACGGATCTTCATTTTCGGATTAAAGGATGCGGTCGGATCCTGAAAAACCATCTGAATATGCTGGCGGTTCTGACGCAGTTTTTCTCCCTTTAATTTTGTGATATCTTTTCCACGGTACAGGATCTCCCCCTCGGAAGGGATATCGAGAGATACCAGAAATTTCATAAACGTACTTTTTCCACAGCCGGACTCTCCTACCAGTCCCAGTGTCTCTCCTTTATAAAACTTCAGATTGACATCGTTGTTGGCAAGCAGTGTCCGTCCGTCTGTCGTACGAAAACGCCGGGTCACATGTTTTGCTTCCAGGATTACTTCTTTTGATTCAGACATATCTCTCACCTCCCACGGAAGGAACGGCACCCAGAAGGCTTCTGGTATATGCATTCCGGGTCTCATGCAGAATATATTCTCTCGTTCCCTGATCTTCCATTTTTCCGTCTTTCATAACCACGATATAATCAGACATATACGCTGCGATTCCGAGGTTATGCGTCACCACGATGATACTGGTTCCGTAATCATCGCGCAGTTCCATCATCTGGCGCACGATCTGTGCCTGTGTTGTCACATCCAGTGCGGAGGTCGGTTCGTCCGCAAGCAGCAGTTTCGGCTGATAGGACATGCCCATCGCGATTCCCACACGCTGGCGCATACCGCCGGAAAGCTGGAACGGATAGGATTTCATCACGTTATCCGGGCTTGGAAGATTCATTTTTTCCAGCATCCCACAGCCTTTTGCCCAGGCATCTTTTTTCGAGATTTTTTCATGGGTGCGCAGATATTCCACAAATACATCTCCAACCTTTCTTGTCGGGTTCATCATCGCACCGCTGTCCTGAAAGATCATGGAGATCTCACTGCCGCGCAGGTTTCTCCACTCTTCGCGGTTATAGGAAAGCAGATCCTTTCCCTCAAACGTAATGCTTCCCCCGGAAACCACTCCACCTCCTGCCAGAAGTCCAAGAACGGCACGGATCACGGTAGTCTTTCCGCTTCCCGATTCACCTACCAGTGATACGATCTGTCCCTGTTTCATATCCAGGTTAAAATTCTGCACGGTAGGTACATTCTTATAGGAAACGGTCACATTTTTCAACTGTAACATATTTACCATGTTTGCCCTCCTTACTCGTCTTTCGGATCCAGAATATCCCGGAGAGAATCTCCCAGCATATTAAAGACTACAACTACAACAAAAATTGCCAGACCGGGGAAAATCATCATCCATGGCGCAGACTGAATACATGCTCTTCCTTCGTTTAACATATAGCCCCATTCCGGTGCCGGAGGTTTTGCTCCGAATCCCAGGAAGGACATAGCTGCCAGTTCCAGCATCATACCACCGATATCGGTAGCTGCCGTGATGATCAGTGTAGGCAGTGCGTTCGGCAACATATAACGTAAGATCATATACGGTGTTTTCGAACCGGTTACGATCGCTGCTTCCACATAGTCACAGTGACGGATCTTCAGAACCAGGCTTCGTCCGAGACGGGCGTATTTTGTCCAGTTTACTACGACAACGGCTACAATTGCATTTTTCATGCTTGCTCCCATGATACCGGCTACTGCAAGTGCCAGAACCAGACCCGGGAAAGACAGCATCATATCAGCGATTCGCATGATCACGCTATCTACGATACCGCCAAAATATCCGGCGATCACGCCAAGTGTGGTTCCGATAAAGAAAATCAGTGCAACTACACCGAACGTTGCTGTCAGAGACGCTCTCGCTCCGTAGATCACACGGGCAAAGATATCACGTCCCATCTTATCGGTTCCGAAGATATGTGCCTTGCTCGGAGCCAGAAGGGCTTCATCCAGGCTTCCTTTCAGCGGATCCACACCCCCGCTCACAACCGGGGCAAATACTGCAATCAGAATGATCACAACAGCCAGAATAAGAAAAAAGGTAAACTGCTTATACTGTGCAAAAAAATTCTTCTTTTTCATACTCATTACTCCTTTAATCTCATTCTCGGGTCAATATATACATAAGAAGCATCCACGATCAGGTTGATCACCATATAAATCAGCGCCAGCCACAGTACATAACCCTGAATCAGGTTATAATCGCTGGAAGTGATCGCAGACACTGCAAGGTTTCCAAGACCCGGATAGGAAAAAATAACTTCTACTACTGCCGTACCACCAAGCAGAGATCCGATGGACAGACCGAACATGGTGATCAGAGGAAGCAGAGAGTTCGGGAATACATTGAACCAGACGATTCTGGACCATTTTACTCCTCTCGCCTGGGCGCCGATCACATAATCCTGGCTCAGCTCATCAAGAACTGCGGTACGCACCTGACGGGTGTATTTGGAGGTCATCGCGATCGCCAGTGTCAGTGCCGGAAGGAACAGACTCTTAAAGTCTCCCGCAGAACTGATTACCGGAAAAATCTGGAAATAGACACAAAACGCCATCATTAAAAGAAGTCCCACCCAGAAGTTCGGCATCGCACAGCCGATAAACGTGATCCCCCGTACCAGATAATCGATCCAGGTATCTTTTTTCAAAGCAGATGCCATACCGAGGGGAATAGAAAGTACCAGCATCAGCAGCATCGCCATCAGTGTCAGTTTTAAGGTCGGCCACAGTCTCTCTGCCAGAAGTTCTGTTACCGGTTTGTTCAGGGAATAGGATTTCCCGAAATCTCCCTGCAGACAGTTGCCAAGCCATCTTCCATACTGTACAAAAAACGGATCATTTAATCCCATCTCTTCTCTTGTCTGCTCTACCATCTCCTCAGTCGGCATTACACCGTTGGCGGAATACATGTTTCGCACCGGGTCTCCCGGTGACATATAGGTCAGACCGAATGTAATAAAACTGATACCGAACAGTACCACGATGATCTGCAGCAGACGCATGAGTATTTGCTTCTTATTCAAATCGTTCACACCTTTCTTTTTACTAAAAATACATGTTATCTTGTCATGCAACGGCATAACGCCCGGTTGTAAAAACAACCAGGCGTTTCCAGAGTTTTTTATTCTGCCGGAACAATCTCCGTACTTAACCAGTAGTAATCTGCGGTATGAATCTTCGCATATCCTACTTTTTTGGAGTAGATCATACTGGAGTTGTAGTATCCGTCGATCAGAACTGCCGCATCATCGATCAGAATCTGCTGCATCTGGAAGATCAGATCTGCACGTTTGTCCTCGTCCATCTCACTTTTCAGTTCCTGATATAATGCATCGTATTCCGGATTGGAATATGCACAGTAAGTGCTTTCTGTTGCCCAGTTTGCCATGTAAGCGAACGGATCTCCGGTTCCTACGGTAATCCAGTTGTTGTTGTTAAAATCATAATCCAGTGCTGCCAGCTTACTCCACTGATCATCAGAACTTCCGTACTCGGAAGTAACACCGATTCCGATCTCTGTCAGATACTGGGTATGTGCATCAGAAAATTCATTCAGCAGACGGTTTTCATAAGAAATATAACGCAGATTGATATTTTCTCCATCAATCTCACGGATACCATCTCCGTCTGTATCTACAATCCCCGCATCATCCAACAGTTTCTTCGCACCTTCCGGATCATAGGTGTATGGATTGTTCAGTTTCTCATATCCATAGGACAGATTGGATGGAAGTACAGAAAATCCCGGTGTATACAGTCCTCCGATTGTCTTGGAATTACAGATAGTATCATAATCGATCGCCATCAGAATCGCCTGGCGCAGTGTCTTGTTACCCAGAACGCCATCAAAGTTCATCCAGGAGAACCCGCAGCGCACACCTGTTGCGATGTCTACGGTATAATCATCAGAATCCTGGAATTTCTGGATATCTGCTACGTTGGTGATGTTCTCTACCAGGTCAACCTGTCCACTTTCCAGTGCCATTGCTTTCGCAGAGTTATCACCCATATACAGCAGGTTTACTTTATCATAAGGAACTTCTTCCCGGAAGTTCGGGTTTGCGACCAGTGTATAACCGACACCCACACCGTTGAAAGAATCGATCATGTACGGACCGGTTCCGATAGTACCGTTATCAAAGTTCTCCGTATGCTCTACGTCTACGATACCCATGGTCGGATGACTGAGCTGTCCCATCAGGTTAGCGTAAGGCTGTGTGGTCTTGATTGTCAGTGTACCCGCCTCATCATCTGCATCAATGGTTGCCTCGAACTCCAGATATTTTTCCGGTTTTGCGGAACCGGACGGTCCTACTTCTTTCAGATGTTCGTATGCTTCTTTTACTTTGCTTGCGGTAAGATCACATCCGTCAGAGAACTTCAGACCTTTTTTCAGAGTAACGACCCATTCGGTATGATCATCATTCACGGTATAGCTTTCTGCCAGCCATGGTTCCAGTTCCATGTTATCGTTGAACTTGAACAATGTCTCTGTGATTCCGTAACGCATCGCGTTCCAGCCACCGTTCTCGTCACCTGCAGTGTTGACACTTCCGTCGGTGTACATTGCACATCCGAAGTTCAGAACCTTCTCATCGGATGAAGCTTTTGATGATGAAGAAGAGCTGTCACTTCCTTTGCTTCCACAGCCTCCCAGTACCGTTGTTGCCATTACGCCTGCCAGTAGCAGTGCTAGTATCTTTCCTTTTTTCACTGATTTTCCTCCTGTGTTTTGTTGTAACTGTTCAGTACCTTCACAGTTACGAGCCAAAATGCATTTAAACGATAAAAACACGCTTTGCGAGTTTTTATCGTTATCGCGGCACTCCTCAAGGTTCCGTGCAAGCACGGACTTTGACTCGTTGCTCGCGTAAATCACCTTCGGTGATGGCATTTTGGCTTGTATGTCTCGGGATTTTGACATATTCATGTCAAAACACCTCGCGGGACAATGGCTACTGAATAGTTACGTTTTGTTTCCAGTTGTCTTCCGTTTCCTGTTTTATAGCATAGAAAAAACAGTCTGTATCTTTATGCAGACTGTCCCCTTAATTTCTGACGCAGCAGTTTTCCGGTTTTTCCACAGTCATAAGACAGGTTTGCACCTGAATCTTGCCGAAAAATCACTTAATCATATTTTAAGAGTTCTCATCAGCCGTGAGAAACATCTCAAAGATATAAGCAGTTCTCCTGACTTCAGTTCATCACCTCAAACTCCTTCCCGGAATTTTTCTCTTCCAGTGGCTCATGTTCTCGGCTCCCTGTCACAGTGGCGGGACCGCAACGGATTGACACCGTTTTCTCTATCAATGCTTATTGCAACTTATATCCTGAATGTAACGCAGAAGTTATTTTAACAGAAAAAATCCGTTTTCACAAGGTTTTTATGTATTCCATTTAGTTATATATGAGTATTTGTTTTTGCACCATGAATTATCTTAATTGTTATATTGTAACTGTTCAGTACCCTCACAGTTACGTGTCAAAATCCATGAAAAATCGCCTTCGGCGATGGGATTTTGACTTGCATGTCTCGGGATTTTGGCATATTCATGCCAAAACACCTCGCGGAATAATGGTGTGCTGAATAGTTACGTTATATTTACTGATCTCTTTCAGATATTCCTTTCCTATCGAACTTAACGGAATCCCCTTCCGTTTCAGATATCCGATCGTCATGGTTTCTTCTGTGGAGAGTTTTACCGCACAATACTCCGAACCATTCAGATTTTCGCAGATAATGCCGCTGCAAAGTGTATATCCGTTCAGTCCTTTCATCAGATTCAGCATCGTCGCACGGTCATTCGCCTTGATCGACTGTTTGTATTCATACGTACTGAACACTTCCTCCGCAAAATAAAACGAATTGTTGCTTCCCTGATCAAACGAAAGAAATGGATAATCTTCCAGATCCTCCAGAGTAATCTCCCTCTTTTTTGCCAACGGATGACCGCTCCACAGGTAAACGTATTCCTGACAGTCAAAAAGCTCATGAAATTCCAGATTGTTTTCCTCAAAGATCTTCCCCAGTACTTTCCGGTTAAAATCATTCAGATATAAAATTCCCAGCTCACTCCGGAAGTTTTTCACATTTTCAATCACATCATACGTCTGTGTCTCATAGATAGAAAATTCATACCGTTCCATCCCGAAGCGTCTGACCATCTCCACGAATGCCTGCACCGCAAACGAATAATGCTGCATGGAAACTCCGAACTTTTTCTTTACTTTTTCTTTATCCACATACCGTGCCTCGATCAGGGCATACTGTTCCACGACCTGTCTGGCATATCCGACAAATTCTTCTCCGTCCGGTGTCACCTGGATCCCGCGGTTGGTTCTCCTGAAAATCTCGATTCCAACCTCGTCTTCCATTTCCCGGATAGCCGCCGAAAGGCTTGGCTGGGAGATAAATAATTTCTGCGCCGCCTGATTCATCGAACGGGAATCCGCCACGGTAATTGCATAGCGTAACTGTGATAATGTCATATCCTGCTGCTCCTTTTTCTGTCGTGCTGTAAAAATATGTTTTGATTATACCCTAAGATTTTCCATAAAAAAAGACCTTACGGATTCTTTTTACGGAATCCATAAGGTCCTCGATTTTATTTGTCAAAGCTTTATGCCAGTGCTGCGCCCAGTGCCTTGCAGTTTTCTACGCCGTCATCATCCGGCATGTCGTTGCAGATGACACTCTCTGTTGCCAGAACAGCTCCTGCTTCTTTACAGCTTTCCTCCCAGTTTCTCATCCATTCACCGTCTCCCCATCCATAAGATCCGAACAGTGCGATTTTTTTGTCTTTCAGTTCAGCTTTGCAGCCGTCAAACATTGGTTCAAATTCATCTTCTTCCAGCACTTCATCTCCCATAGCCGGGCATCCGAATGCGATGGCATCGTAATCTGCTACCAGTTCCGGACGAAAATCCGCACATTCATACAGAGTTACATCTGCGCCTTTTTCTTTTGCTCCATCCACTACTGCATTTGCCATAGCTTCTGTATTTCCTGTACTGCTCCAATAAACAACTGCTACTTTACTCATCTTTATATTCCTCCTGATATTTACGGGATTCCCCCCGTTTTTATGGTTAAGCAGCTACGGTCAGCTGCAAAACACTCCTGCCATTTTCCCACAGACGGGAATAGATTTCTCTGCATTTTTTGTATTTGCAGAATGTTTTTTCTGCTTCTTTTGCATTGCCATAGGCTTTCCAGCAGCCGGAACACTTACAGTTTTTTCCGGTGTTACGGATAAATCCTATCACATCGACCAGCGGATAATCGAGAAACAGACCGATCTCATGTGGGAACTTCTCGCACATATGTAATCTTTCTTTCAGTTCTTTCAGTGCCTCTTCCCAGTGTTCTCCCTGATATCCACACGCCCGCAGGAACTTCTGCACCCCCGGTTTGTGAAGATCGTTTTCCAGTCTCTGTGGTCTGCACAGATAAACCAGCGCTTTTTTTTCGCTCTTTCGAAGAATGGTAAGATAAAGTCCTTTGTCCTTCATCTGCAGGTTCCACTGCCAGACATCTTCCGCCAGGCTCTCGCCCGACTCATACGGACAGCTGAACATATTCGCTGTCTTTAAAGACGCCAGTGTTGGAGAACAGTGATCGATCAGATATTTTTCCAGCATGTCTCTCCTCCGTTACATCCCTCTTAGTTTGCAAAACAGTTTTCCAGAATCCCGGTCAGTGCGTTTCCGCTGCTGGTGTGACAGCGAACCACATCCGTATGTTTTCCATCAATCTCATCCAGGGCGCAGCGCACCATCTTGTGAGATACGGTATTGGTAAATAATACCAGAAGATCCGGACATCCGATCTGTTTGTTGAAATCTGCTCCCATATGGGTAAATACTTTTACCTTGCATTTATAGGATTTGCAAATCTTTTTATACTGTGCTACCATGCGGTCATGTCCGCCTACGATTACAACGCTCATATGATTCCTCCTGTTTTGTCAAATACTTTTTATAAACGCTCCATCCGGGATCTCACCGGTTTTTGTCTTAAAAATGTTACCTGTTTCTTCTTTTTGTTAGTTTTATCTAACTGTTGAAATTAGTGTACACTAACTTTTGCTAGTTGTCAACTAATTTCTTAGTATTTTCCTAGGAATTCTAAAAAAACCAATGGGGACGGTTCTCAGTGGTTGTTGGAACCGTCCCCATTGGTTATTCTGCTTTTATTTCGTCGGTCTCGATGATGAAACGGACACTTCCGGTTTCACCCTCGCGGATACCGCCATAATTGTCGTATTTTCCGTCTGCTTTCTTTAAAGCGCGGATACGGTTTGCCAGATTCGTGAGATCTTTTCCTGTCAGATCGCTCAGTTCCCGGATACCGTCCTCGTCGAATTTGATCAGTCCCTGATGCAGGCTGTCCATGCCGGAGATCATCGTATCCAGACCACTGATCAGTGCGGTTCCTGCGGAGGAGAGCTGACCGCTGCCCTGATGCAGTGCGGTGGAGCCCTGATACAGCTGTTGGATACCTTCTCCAAAAGCTGCCACTCCGGCTTCTAACTGACCGCTTCCCTCCTGTAACTGTGCGGTTCCGGTCTGTAATGCGGTAAGACCGATTTGTAATTCCTGCAGGGCTGCTACCGCCGTCTGAGATACCGTGCCAAGAGTGGTACTATAGCCTGCCAGAATTTTCATCTGTTTTTGCATATCGTTCAACGTCTCTGTCAGTTTTCCGGTATCGAGAGAAACTTCCGGTATGGTGATCGTCGGAATGGCTTCCAGCGCCTCTTTTGCCTTCTTGATCTGCGCCTTTGCTTCATCGCTTACCGATATCTGATCCAGTGCTCCGTTTACCTCTGTTTTTACTTCTCCTGATGCCGCCTGGATCTGTTCTGCGCTCAGTCCGTAGTTTTCGAGTGCTTTTTTCATCGCGCTGTCAATCGCCGCATCTGCCTTTGTCTGGCTGTCCGCTCTCACTGCCTGATCCAGCTTTGTCCAGTCAATCGCATCAAGTGCCGTCTTCGCGGTTTCCAGCTGTGTTTCCACTGTTGTTTGATAACCGGCAGCTTCTTTCGCCAGTTCCTGCATCTCGGCAAGTCCGGTTCCCATCTCCGTCAGCACTTCATTCAGCTTCGTTTCGTCTGCCTCCAGCTGTTTTGCCGCTGTCTCCATACCGGACAGATCCACCGAACTTCCCTGTGGAAGCTGGATCGCTGCCAGTGTATCGTGAAGCGTGGTAAGGCTTTCTTTCAGAAGGGTTGCCCCTGCCTGCAGATCACCTTTTTTTTCATTCATCACCTGCAGTCCGCTCTCCAGCGCACCCGCTCCCTGATCGAGCGCTGTCACACCGGACAGGTACTGATCCAGATAAGTCTGATATTTTTTCATACCGTCTTCCAGTGTACCGGCGCCGTCAGAGAGTTTGTCGGTTGCTTCTTCCAGTTTTTTCATGTTGTCCGACATCTCATCCACATCATCCAGATCTTTCAGATCCATATCTTCCAGAAGCCCGGAGGAAATGATCGTCGCCGTAAAATCCAGAGAGAAATCCGTGACATCCGCCATCACTTCCACATACTCCGGAATATCAATATTTTCCGTTGGTTCATACGTTGTCAGTTTCAGGCTCTTCGTCAGTCCCGGGCAGGCATATCCCACGACCAGTTTCTGTCCGTCGATATCCATGACTTTTCCGTTTTCCACCTTGATATTGGACGCGTGATCCTCGGATAACAGCATCGTGGAGATCACCGCAAACGGCACACTGACCTGCTCTTCTTTTCCTTCGATTTTGATCGTCTGTGTGGTTTTATTTTTATAGTCAAACCGGATCTTCAGCGATCCGCTCTTTCCCGCCAGTTCTTCCGGCTCGATCGGCTGACCGTCCAGTTCATAGCTGATATTCACATCCACCGGCAGTTCTTCGCTTCCGGTTCCATCATAGGTAATATCCTCTCCGTGATTTTCCCACTCGATGGTTCCGTCTGCATTCTGTGTAAAGGCTTCGTCCCCTTCTTTGTTCTTGATATCCGTCAGATTCGTGTAATCCTCAATTGTATCGCCGTCGCTGGTATTTTTCAGCTTTGTCTGTACGGTGATCTCTCTCGGATTGCCTTTGGCATCGCTTTTTACATAGACCGTTTCCGTCTTGTCTTTTTCTTCGGTATCCTTTTTTTGGGTATCATCCGAAGTTTTGGATGCTTCCTGTGTGTCCGCTGCCTCCTTGGCATCTTCTGTCTTCGCAGTCTGCGCACTGTCCGATGAGGTATCTGTCTTTCCACATCCGGTCATTCCCACAGCCGCAGCCACGCCAACGCCCAGAGTCAGTCGGAGAATCCTGTCTTTGATTTTATTTTTCATATCTTTTTTCTCCCTTTTCAGCCATTCTTTTATTATGTACTCTCGGATTCTTTCTGCACTTGCTTTTGTGGCTGATTTTTCGCCATCCGCACCCGAATTTCATCAACGTACGCCTCAGAAATTTGAGCATAACTGACAAAAAATCATCTCACAAAATCAGGCACAAAAAGATTCCGAGCGTACATTATTCTACGTTTTTCAGTGCCTCATCCATCGGTACCCGACAGATCCTGCGGTATTCTAACGCTGCCACCACCGCATATGTTCCGATTCCTAGAAGGAGCATCTTGATATAAACGGCTGGCTCGATATAAAACGTAATCCATCCGCTGATACTCTCCAGCATCACCGCCCGGAACAGATATACCATTGCCCAGTATTCCACCGGCAGGCTCAACAGCAAGAACAGTACCACCATGATCGATGTCGATACGATATATAATCGGCTGATCTCCCGGTTGCTGTAGCCGAGGATCTTGACCATCGAGATTGACTGTGCATTCTTTTCAATGATAATCTTTGACAGCAGATAGATCAGAATCATAAACATCAACACTGCAAATGCATCCACCAGTCCCATCATGCTTCCCATCGAAACATCCAGCTGCCGGCTGACTTTCGTAAGACTTTCCAGGTCGATCACCGTGGAAATGTATTTTTCATCGATATCCGTGATCGGCGTCTCCGAAAAATAACCGCTGAAATACGATTTTTCCAGGTCAAAGGTCTCATTCAGGGAATCCTGCGACAGATAGATGGCAAGTCCGCCCTCATAATCATAGATGCCATTGACGGTAAAGGTATACTGATCGTCCTCGTATTTTTCTTTTAATGTGATGGTATCGCCATGTTTCAGCTGATACTTGTCTGCATAGGTAGAAGAAATATATGCATTTCCATTCGATATTTGGTCTTCCGGGATCTGCACATACCGGCTGTCCGGCTGGATTCCATACAGCATGACTTCTTCACTCTTATACTGATCTCCGAGCGTATTCAGCGAGTACGCGGAAAATTTCTCCGCATCTTCGTTCTCCGTCTCCATCTGGCTCTGGACATACATCATCTGTACCAGACTTTCCAGCTTCTTATCTTCGTCCATCGCCTCCGCCGGGATCTGTAAAATATACTGATAATTACTCAGCAGATTATCTTTCAGCACACTCTGGTAGTGATCCAGTACCGCCGGAAGTGCCAGTCCGAACATCAGTAACAAATTGGCAAATAAAATTCCTACCAGAAGTACCACATAATTGCTCACATTCTGAAAAATGACACGCATACGGAATCTTGCAAAAAACGGGATCCTGCTACTGAGATGAAATGTTTTCTTTTTTGTCTTCTTTTTCAGATCTCTTCTAAGGAACTGTAACGGAGACAGGGAAAGTTTTTTATAAAGGATTCCCGCATTTACCACTGCCATCAGTGCCAGCGGAACCAGTGTGGTCTTCCAGAACGCTTCCACACTCCAGAGCGTATGATACGTCGGCAGACTGTAACTTCCGTAATACATGCCGGCGCAGAAATTCTTAAATACCGTATAGCCCAGGATATTTCCGATCAGTGCCCCGATCAGAGTAACAACCAGCGGCATCGTCATATAATGACGTACCAGTTCTCCTTTCGTGTAACCGGAAGCCCGCAACGTACCGATCACATTTGCCTCTTTGCTGATCGTATTGCTCACCGTCACGCCGAAGACAAATGCCATGATCACGATGATAATATACAAAAGCACTGTCATCATCGCCTTATCGCTTCCAAAATCATCCCCGGTAAAAGTGATCGCCTGATTCAGATATCTCGGGATAAAGGTCTCTAATTTTGCTTCATCCCTCACCACATCCATCAGATCTTCTGCCATCTCTTTTTCCTGCAGTTCATCCGAAGGCTCATTCCTGTATTTCCAGGAATAACTGTAATTTTGCTGTTCGTTTGCCAGCGCCGCATAGCCCTCCGGTGTCACGATACCAACGCCGAACTTCACGGCATCAAACATCGTATCGTTGTTGTCCTCGAACAGGCAGCTGTAATCCGGCAGTGCCACATAGCCGGTGATCTTCCAGCTGTATTTTCCGTCGGCGCTCTCGATCGTATCCCCGACTTTCAGGCTGTTATTGTCCGCATACATACGGTCAATGGCAATCTCATCGGTCTGCGTCGGCATTTCCCCTTTCATCAGGCAGACCGTGTTGACTTCCTCTCTGTCTTTGAAAATACGCATCGTACTCTCGTTCGTCAGTGCTTCCTCGGTATAAAAGTTCTCATATAACGTTACGCCCGCATCTTCGATGTTTTTGATCTGTGCTTTGTTCGCCTGCTTTTCCAGAAGGAAATTCCCGTTTTCCACATTGTATGTTTCAAATCCATCGTTGTAGGCTTTCAGCATACTGCTGGTCGCTATCAGGAAACCGGATATCAGCCCGATCGTGGCTACCAGCAGCAGAAAAATCACCAGATATTTTCCAAATTCCGTTTTCAGTTCCCGGGGCAGACGTTTTCTCAGTGGATTTTTCATCTTCTTCCCCCTTACCATTCCAGATTCTCCGCATGTACCCGCTTCTCATTGATCACGTTGCTTCGGATCATGCCGTCTTTTAGCCGCACTACGCGGGTAGCCATATCTTTGATCGCATCGTTATGCGTAACCATGATAATGGTATTGCCGTATTTTTCATTGACCGTTTCGATCAGTTTCAGGATTTCCTTGGATGTCTTATAGTCCAGCGCTCCGGTCGGCTCATCGCAGAGCAGGATATCCGGGTTCTTGACGATAGCTCGTCCGATCGCGGTTCGCTGCTGCTGACCACCGGACAACTGATTCGGCAGTTTGTTGCGGTGCTCGTAAAGTCCGAGTGTATGTAACAGTTCGTCCACATCCAGCGGTTTATCACTCAGATAAGCTCCGACTTCGATATTTTCCCGCACGGTCAGATTCGGGATCAGATTATACATCTGGAAAATGTAACCCAGATGTTTTCTTCGATAGATGGTCAGTCGTTTTTCTTTCATATCTGCCATCTGCTCGCCATGGATCACGATTTCTCCCTCATCTGCCTGGTCAATACCACCGATGATATTTAGCAGTGTCGATTTTCCGGATCCGGATGGTCCAAGGAGCACACAAAACTCTCCCTGTTCCATTTCCAGATCGATTCCCTTTAATACGTCTACCTTACTCTCACCCTGTCCAAAGGACTTCTTGATTTGTTGTAATGTAAGAAACATAAACTTCCTCCGGTTTTCTTTCCCTTTTTCTAATTGCTTTCCGCTGGCGCATCCTCTCCCTCAGAAAACTGCTGCCGCGTATTCCCGTTTCCGTGATTCGCTGCAACTGTTTTTATTCAGTTGCAGCTGTTCGCAATTAGTTTTTTCTAACTATTTTACCACTATTTATTCTGCTTTTGGCTTCCATTGATGATAAATTTTCTCATTTACTACCCGCTTGTATTTTTTTATCCAAGTGCCACATCCAGAATCATCATCAGGCAGAAGCCAACCCCGAAAAACAGGGTTCCGATGTTCGAATGTTCTCCGGTGGACATCTCCGGGATCAGTTCTTCCACAACCACGTAGATCATCGCTCCCGCTGCAAAACTGAGCAGATAAGGCAGCGCCGGAACGATCAGACCTGCCGCCAGGATCGTGATCGCCGCACTGATCGGCTCCACGATGCCGGATAACGTTCCTCCCACGAATGCTTTGGATTTCTTCATACCCTCCGCGCGAAGCGGCATGGAAATAATCGCTCCCTCCGGAAAGTTCTGGATCGCGATACCGATGGAAAGTGCCAGTGCTCCCATCGCTGTGATCTTGGTATTTCCGGTCAGATATCCCGCGTAAACCACACCGACCGCCATTCCTTCCGGGATGTTGTGCAGGGTCACTGCCAGCACCAGCATCGTCGTTCTCGCCAGTTTGCTCTTCGGTCCTTCTGCTTTCTCACTGTTCCGGTGCAGATGCGGAATGATGTGATCCAGCAACAGCAGGAATAAAATACCGATCCAGAATCCCACTGCTGCCGGAAGAAATGCCAGCCGTCCAAGGGATTCCGACTGTTCCATCGCAGGAATCAGAAGACTCCACACCGAAGCCGCCACCATCACGCCTGCCGCAAAACCGGTCAGTGCCCGTTGTACAAGATCACTCAGCTCCTTCTTCATAAAAAATACCCCCGCCGCTCCCAGCGTTGTTCCCGCAAAAGGAATCAAAATTCCATAAATGACTTCTATATTCATCTTATCACTACTCCTTTCCCTTTATGGTTAGTTTATTCTAACTCATTTGTTTTTTCAATTCCTTTTTGCTTTACCGAGAATCTTTCGCAATGTACGGAGTAACAGAACTGGCACCGCTGGTTTATTCTATGTGATTGCCCCCTTATCTGCTATCTGTTTTTCATAAAACTGTAATTAACCTGGTTCCATGATTACTATGAAAGGAAGCAAAAAGCACCTGCAACATGGAATATTTTTATCCTCATGCTACAGGTGTTTCTATTTTCTCTATGCTATTTTGTTTTCTTACATCTCATATTTTTTCACAAACAGTGCCCGGATCGCGTTCAGTACTGCGATCACCATGACACCGACATCGGCAAAGATTGCCATCCACATGTTGGCGATACCAAGTGCGCCGAGTAACAGGCAGATCAGCTTGATGCCGATGGCAAAATAAATGTTTTCGTATACGATACGGATACATTTTCTTGCGATATGAATGGCTGTCGCGATCTTCAGCGGATCATCATCCATCAGAACGATATCGGCTGCTTCGATAGCCGCATCGGATCCCATCGCACCCATGGCGATTCCCACATCAGCTCTGGAGAGTACCGGTGCATCGTTGATTCCGTCACCGACAAATGCCAGTTTTTCTTTTTCTGTCTTGTTGGCAAGTAATGCTTCTACTTTGCTTACTTTATCGCCCGGAAGCAGCTCACTGTAAACTTCCTGGATACCCAGGCCTTTTGCTACATAATCCGCTACATTCTTCCGGTCACCGGTCAACATGATCGTCTTTTTCACACCGCATTTTTTCAGTTCTTTGATTGCCTGTTTTGCATGCGGTTTTACTGTATCGGAAATCAGGATATGTCCTGCGTATTTACCGTCTACTGCCATATGCACCACCGTACCGACATGGCTGCACGCTACAAACTCGATTCCCAGTTTTTCCATCAGTTTTTCATTTCCTGCCGCTACGGACACGCCATCCACTTTCGCGGTGACACCGTTACCGCTGATCTCTTCCATATCGGTGACACGGCTTCTGTCGATTTCTTTTCCATACGCTTTCTGCAGGCTCTTACTAATCGGATGGGAGGATGAGCACTCTGCAAGCACTGCATACTCCAGAAGTTTTTCTTCTTCCATCTCGTTATGATGTACACCGCTTACTTCAAACACACCCTGTGTCATCGTGCCGGTCTTATCAAATACCACATATTTTGTCTGGGACAGGGTTTCCAGATAGTTGGAGCCTTTGACCAGGACACCCGCTTTGCTCGCGCCACCGATACCGGCGAAGAAACTCAGCGGAATACTGATGACCAGTGCACACGGGCAGCTGATAACCAGGAAGGTCAGTGCACGGTAGATCCAGTCGCCCCATTCCGGTGACAGACCCATGAAAAGCATCCGTACCAGCGGAGGCAGAACAGCCAGCGCTACTGCTCCGTAGCAGACTGCAGGAGTATAATATTTTGCGAATTTGGAGATAAAGTTCTCGGATCTTGATTTCTGGGAACTTGCATTTTCCACCAGATCCAGAATCTTGGATACGGTGGACTCTCCGAACTCTTTAGTTGTCTGAATCTTTAATACACCGCTCATGTTGATGCATCCGCTGACAATCTCATCGCCACATTTTGCATCCTGCGGTACGCTCTCACCGGTCAGGGCACTGGTATTCAGTGTGGAGGATCCCTCTACCACAATACCGTCGATCGGCACTTTCTCACCCGGCTGTACCACGATGATCGAGCCAATCTCTACCTCATCCGGATCGACCTGTTCCAGTTTTCCATCCTTCTCAATATTTGCATAATCTGGACGGATATCCATCAGATCACTGATGTTTCTGCGGCTCTTTCCAACCGCATAACTCTGGAAAAGTTCTCCGATCTGATAAAACAGCATAACGGAAACGCCCTCTTTGTAGTCACCGAGAAGAATCGCTCCCATGGTTGCCACTGCCATCAGAAAGTTCTCATCAAATACCTGCCGGTTCATGATACCCTTTCCTGCTTTTTTCAGGATATCATACCCGATCACCAGATACGGGATCATAAAGAGCCCGAACTTTACATATCCTTCGATCGGAAGCAGGGAAAAAGCAACGACCAGAATAGCCGCTACAATGATACGAATCAGCATTTTTTTCTGCTTCTTATTCATAATAAAGCCTCCCTCACGTAAAAATACAGCGTAAAGAAACAACTTCGTTTTCCCGGGCAGTTCTCTCTTTACGCTGTCATGGTATCTTACAGATAAATCTCGCAGTCGTCTTCTACTTTCTTGCAGTTTTTCAGAACATCCTGCATAACGGCTTTCGGATCCTGTCCTTCTTCAAATTCTACGCTCATCTTCAATGTCATGAAGTTTACGTTTGCGTCCTTTACACCAGCTGTGTTCTTTGCTGCTTCTTCCATTTTGTTTGCACAGTTTGCGCAGTCTACTTCGATCTTATATGTTTTTTTCATATCCGTTACCTTTTACCTTTCTTTTTGTTTTCAATGTTATATATGAGCACTTGTTCATATGTTTGATTTTATTATATCATCAGTTTTCTGATTGTCAACTGTTTTTCTGAATTTCTTTTATTATTTTTGGGCATGCCCTCTTTTCCCGGTTCTGCCTGATAGTTTCTATATATAAGAAAAAACGCCCTGCCCTTTTCAAAAGGCAAAGCGTTTTTTCCATCCGATGCTTGTTCTTTTTATTTCACAATTTTCAACAGTACTTCCGTCTCTTTTCTCTTCGGAGCCTCCGGTACTTCTTCCGGGTAGCCGAGTGCGATCAGTGCGGATACGGATTCCGTCTCCGGGATCTGGAGAACTTCTTTTACTTTTTCTTCTTCAAAGATTCCCATGATAACCGTTCCCAGACCTTTTTCCCAGGCTGCCAGGCAGAAGGCTTCTCCCGCAAGCCCTGCATCGTAGGACTGCCAGTGTGTTCCCTTGGAAGTGGAAAAAGAACCGTCTCTCTCATACCCGGATCTCTCATTGACCGTTGTCTCCACGATCAGTACCGGCACCTCTCCAATAATCCGCTGATTTCCGGCGAATCCCATGACACAGGTATCGGCGATCTCCTGCTTTTTCTCCGGGTTTACTACCGCAATATAACGGGATGTCTGTGTATTTTTCCAGCTCGGTGCATACGCAGCCGTGGCAACGATCTCACGGATATCGTCCTCGCTCACTGCCTGATCGGTAAATTTTCTGGTGCTTCTTCTCTCTTTGATGCCTTTTACTAATTCCATGTGTTTTCCTCCTCCTGCTCTTATCCGTACTCCTGGAATTCTTCCGACGAACAAGCCAATATTTTGTTTGGTTTACCGTCTCCATAAACGAGACAAAACGGAAAAATCGGAGAACAGCTCTTTGCAAAGTCATTCTCCGGTTCTTCGTATGCTTTTTATTATTTTTACATGATTATGTTCCGCTTGTCAACCAAGTGCACGCTGTATTATTCGCCCAGTTTCTTTCCTGTCAGCATCTCATAGCTCTGCAGGTATTTGTCGATGGTCTTGTCCACGATTTCCTGCGGCAGTGTCCAGTTGTTATCCGGGTTGGCTTTCAGCCAGTCGCGGGCAAACTGTTTGTCGAAAGATGGCTGGCTGTGTCCTGCTTCGTAGCCATCTGCCGGCCAGAAACGGGAGCTGTCCGGTGTGAGCATCTCATCACCGATCACCATATTTCCTTCTTCATCCAGACCAAATTCAAATTTGGTATCTGCAATGATGATGCCTTTGCTCAGTGCGTATTCTGCACATTTTTTATACAGTGCGATGGTGTTGTCACGAAGTTTCTCAGCCAGTTCCTGTCCTCTTCCCGGGAAGTATTTTTCCAGGTGCGCTACGCTCTGTTCAAAAGAAATGTTCTCGTCGTGATCACCGATCTCTGCTTTGGTAGACGGGGTGTAAATAGGCTCCGGCAGTTTATCGGATTCTTTCAGTCCTTCCGGAAGTTCGATACCACAGACTTTTCCGGTTTTCTTATAGCTTTCCCAGCCACTTCCTGTGATGTAGCCACGAACGATACATTCGATCGGCAGCATCTCCAGTTTCCGGCACATCATGCTGTTGCCGTCAAATTTGTCCTGCCGGAAGAATTCCGGCATATCTTTAACATCTACAGAAATCATATGGTTCGGAATGATATCCTCTGTCATGTCGAACCAGAACTTGGACATCTGTGTCAGAACAGTACCTTTCTTGGTCACTTCGTTGTTCAGAATCACATCAAAACAGCTGATACGGTCTGTTGCTACCATGATCAGGCTGTCACCGTTATCATAAATCTCACGTACTTTTCCTTCTTTAATAGGTTTCATTTCCTGCATTTTACACACCTCATCCTTTTTTTCTTAGACAATGTCTGATGTATTTTCAGTACAAAAAAAGCCTACCACTATCTGAGATAGATTGTCAATACCTTGCCCGGTTTTCACTTATAGTTTTAAAAGCAGCTTATTAATAAGTTATACTTATATTTTAATATTCTTTATTAAGTTTTGTTTCTAAATCGCACAAATTTGATTATCACGGCAGTCACCAAACTCTCGTACAATCACGAACTTTGGTTCGTTACCCGCAAAAAAAGAGCCATACGCTTTTGTTTGCATATAACTCTCCTGATTCTTATTTTCCCTCTTCCAGCAGCTGTAGAAACTCTGCCTGTGGCATCGGTTTGTAATAATAATATCCCTGAATATAATCGCATCCGTTCTCCCGTAAGAACGCTACCTGTTCTTCGGTCTCCGCGCCCTCGGCTACCAGGCGGATCCCCAGCTGGTGTGCCATATCGATGATCGCCCGCAGGATGCTCTCTGTCTTTTTGTTCACACCGATATTTCGCACAAAGCTGATATCAATCTTCAGGATATCGAAATCATAGTCCTGCAACATTCCAAACGAAGAATAGCCGCTTCCGAAATCGTCCAGCAGGATCTTCGCTCCGTTCTCTCTCAGACGCATCAGCATCCGGGTGTGATTCTCTCCGATCGCGGCAAGGGAAGTTTCCGTGATCTCAAAACGGATCATTTTTTCCTCTTCCTTCCCTCCACATTGCAATCCCGATACAATCCATTCCAGCATATTTTCATCGTAAAAATCCATCCAGGAAAGGTTTACCGATACCGGAACTGCCGGACGGCTTTCTTTTCTCCGCTGTTCCAGACATTCTATAACTTTCCGAACCATGTAACGGTCAAGTTCGGAAATATATCCTCCCTTTTCCAGTGCCGGAATAAACTGTCCCGGTGAGATAAATCCCTTGGTTTCATGGAACCACCGCACCAGTGCTTCCGCCGACGCGATCTTTCCGGTCTTCACATCTACAACCGGCTGATAAAACACCTGAAATTCCCGTTTCGCGATCCCGTCTTCGAACTCTGAACAGATCTCCATCTCATCCACATAAGTATCCTGCATATTATTTTTAAATACCGTATATGGTTTCAGATATTCATCTGTAATATATTCTTTCGCTAGTTTTGCTCTGTCGATCATACTTGTGATCGACATGGTTTCATCCTGGATGTAATACACGCCACAGGTACTGTAAATGTGCATCTGTCTCTTCTCTTCGCCATAACTGAAATCACAGAACTCTGTCAGATAATCAAAATCCAGGTTTTTTTTCTCAATCAGGCAGGCAAAATGATCGGACTCGATACGTGCCATATCCACCGGATCCAGTTTTGATCGGAGAATCCGCTGATAAAACCACTGCAGCAGTTTATCTCCGCCACCCACTCCCAGCAGTTCATTGATTGCTTTGAAATTTTTAATATTAAAGAATAACAGAATATATCCTTCTG
>OGXX01000878.1_pt1 | contig 32399 bp, 30 predicted proteins | sample 1576301 | NCBI WGS metagenome assembly OGXX01 (sample SAMEA3541469, study PRJEB24748) | human gut metagenome | biome: human gut; feature: human-associated habitat; material: faeces | place: China | collected 2012
TTCTTATATGCTTGTAAGTACATAATTTTTGCAGTCATGACACAAGAAAAGCTCCTTCCTGTGAGGGAGCTTTGTCTACAGTCTGATAGTTGCATCACGTGCAACTCTTCCCATTTATTATTCAATTATCATTTCATAAAAAACGCAGAAATGTATAAACATGAATTACACATCCACGCGTTTTTTCCGGTAATAATTCTCAGGCCTCTTGGGATTTTTCTTTTCCCTCAATAATCGTCTTTACCTCTTCTATTGTTTTATCTGTTGCAGATGCAATCAGTTCTATTGAAAGACCGTTTTTATACATTTTTGTAATGAGTCCTGCCTCACCCTCTGCACGCCCAATTGCGATACCTTCTTCCTTAACTCCCTGGCTCAAATTACACATAGTACTCATATCCTTTCTGAAATTCTCTTCTAATGGAATATCATATTCATTTCCTATAATGTCCAGCTTTTCATTCACTGTAAGTTCTCTGGATAATAATGCTCCCAGCAAACGATGTAACTCATAGATCTCATCATGTTCCGGCAAGTCTTTTGCAAGTCCTATCATAACGATATTCAGTAGATCCAGGTCGCCTTTCCATTCATAAGAACCAATCAGATCCTCTTTCGTCAGATGAATATGGCTCATGGTGTTTTCCTCCATATTCATACATATCCAAATGGAGTAGACTCGTTTAATATCATCGTAACTCGAACTCTCAAAATCCCGTTCTTTCTGGGCAGAGACAAGTCTGCTCACATAGAAGATCGCCCGGTTCAGGATCTCATATTCGTTGGGTTCATCCTTTTGTGCTTCCACATTAATGATGATCTGTGACAGTCCATCCTTCATCCGTACATAAAATACGATATCAAAACGTACCAGCCCTTCGTTCAGTTCCTGGTTCTCTGTGTTAAAACCAACAAGGCGTTGACCGTTCTGAAAATGCACCGCATTCGTCAGTCCCGGCTCCACCGGCACGGCGCTGATATAAGGAAGTCCCTCTATCAGTGCTGCTACCTCGAGCGGATCCATCCCCTTAAATTCCTCCACGGTCTTCACCAGGATCCGCGCCAGGATGATCTTATGTGCTATCAGGCGTTTTGCGCTGTTATCGTATTGGGCGTCTCTGTCTGTTGCCATTACTGCACTCTTTAATTCCGTATTCAATGGTTTCCTCCTTTTGTGTCAGGTAATTATAGATACCGCCGAAAATAAAAGGATTTCGCCATATCTACATTATAACTTACCTGTTTTTCTGATACAACTGATTTTCTTTCTGTGTGGGGTTTCCTCTTCCCTTCTTCCTGGTTCTATGATTTAGGGAATCGGATGGGACATCAGCTTTCGCTGACATAGAAATTTTCATAAGTGAAATGTACTTATACACAAAGTATAACTTATAATTCCTAATTAGACAATAAATATATTTTAATATCTAAATAGAATTGTCTTTTAAGTGTAATAGTATAATTACCCCTTAAAAGACAATTCTATAAATGATAATTTACCACAGTGATTTCTTATTAATTAAATAATCCGGTTACTTACTTCAATATTATTTCAACGGTCGGCGATATGCTCTCCAACCCGAGCTCGCCATCTTCCGCAACTCTATAATTAGTAACCTCTATTGAATACATATAGTCCGAAATATCTGGATTTTTCTCATCCGCCGGAAGTTCAACTTCAAATGTCTTGAACTCAAACACATAAACCGTTCCTTCAACAAGCTTTCCGGTCATATCTTCCTGAAAGCGAAGTAAAAAGGGTGCAGTCTGAAAGAAGTGAACTACCGCAATCGTTTTTCCCGGAAGCGCACAGTAATCAGGCAAGAGTTGCTCAACAGTAGCTGTAAAAGACCCCGAAAACTGTGCATAGCACTTTTGGGGGGCGGTCATTTGCTGCTTCCCATCATTATATCCAGCCTCGTAGCCAGCCGTATAACCTTCTTCGTAGTTCGCATCATGCATATCTGAACTTTGATCATTATTTCCACAGCCAGCCAATGAAAAAACCAACACAAGACAAAGAACCATTGCAATAATCTTTTTCATACTGTTTCCTCCCTCAAATTCCGATTTGGTTCAATTCACTTTTATCATATAAAAAAGCCTCCCTTTCAAATATTATTATATCCAAAAGGGAGAGCTTTTTCCATTTATATTTTACTATTTTTCCACCTGCGCTGCCGTCTTGCCGGTGTACTGCACAGCAATGCGGTTCTCGGGATGGGCATCTGTCAGGTACAGCACACACAGGAAGATCCATTCTAAAGGTTTCATGATAAAATACACCAGATCCGCCGTGTATTTACTGTGGATCAGTCTTGCCACAGGGAACCCGTAAGTATCATAAAAATGACGCAGTGCCCGGTGGAAGCCGGGAGTCCGTTCTTCCAACACCTGTTCAAAAGCATTGGCGATGCACAACTGACGGTTCACGATCACTTCATGCCCATGCCGCCTCCCTAGGCGGATAGGCTTTACGACTTTTTCATGACCGCCGGCAGCTACCGTGCAGAGATAATGTTCATCATACATGACATTCTGCGGTGCCTGTCTTAGTGACAGATTCCAGTCGCTGGTCTCCGTGAATGCTTTAATCACAGAATCCGGTGCCTGCCCAAACAGCATGAGGATTGCGATCAGGCTTCCCAACAGCGGGAACATCAATACCAGTCCAAGCACCGGCCACCATGCAGCCTTCCGTAATATGCTGTCACACCAACGCAGCATGGGATTCTGATAAATCTTCCCCGTCCCAAAGTGTTCCGCCTCCGCATTCTGCACCAGTGCATTCCACTCCCGTATTTTCTTCAGAAGCAGTCGCACCACTAGCAGCACACAGCACAGTGGAAATAATAACAAATATCCATCAAGCAAAATCGTCGGCTTGAATATCTGTACTGTGAACAGGATCAGTTCTAACAATCCCAGGTACATTGCGGAAATCGACAGGACTGTCACAAGGGGCGGCAGCTTCCGAAGCGGAATACTCTGCAGGATCTCATACCCTATAAATGCCAGCAGAATGAGTACTATAAAAGTAACCATAGAATCACTGTAAATCGGTGTATGTTTATTGGAATTGCTTAACTGCGTCTGCCAGTCAGCGGATGTCACATCCATAATCAACCCCAAATAACAAAGTTCATAGAATCCGCCCAGCCAAAATACATGCTGGTCAAACAGCCAGGCTCCCTTCACCGGACGTTCCCATGCTTCACCGATCAGGCAGATTCCTTCACTGATCGTCAGCACCACAGGAAATACCAGTACCGCTCCCATTAAAATTGCCCAAGTAAACATTTCTGTAAAAGCCTTAATGATCTCCCATACATAATCTCTTTGCTCATAATGAATAACAGAGGCTATGATCGTAAAAAGCGCATAGCCCAGTCCGATAAATATAGAAATCAGCCATGCAAGCAACACCGGATGCTTTTTATAAAACTTTATTTTTTCCGTATTCATTTCTTTATTTTCCATCGATTCTTGCCTCTATCTGTTTCCGCGCCATATATCTGGAAATATTAAATGTCCGCAGAGATGTCTGATCCAGACGCTTCTTATTATGGTTCAGGTAATAATATCCGAATCCCTTCGGCTGATAACTCCCCCACCACTGAGCCTGCGTATCTTCACTCATAATATCCGTAGGGTTCTCCAGTTCATAGGCGCCAAAATCATACCCAAGACTCTCCATATAAGGAATAATGACCGGTGCCGCATCCGCACTGAGATCACTCAGATAAGAGTAGTCATTATATTCCGATCCCCGGAAAAACGGTCCGGCGAAAAAATCGTCTCCGTAATCCTGCGCCACGGATTCTTCCCAGCCCGTACCGTCCGCGCCGGGTGCATTGGCAATATTCACTCTGGCTATAATATAGTCGGGATGGCTGAAGGACAATGCCAGGCACAGAACTGTCACCATCACGACACCATAGCGGAACAGCGGGAAGCTTTCCCTGTAAATGTTGATCAGTACTCCGATAAACATGACGAATAATACTACCAGCATCCACAATACGAAGATCCGCAGGAAAGTCAGATAATAATACCGGATGTAAATGATCATTCGCATTACGCTGGACGCGATCATGATAAAAGTACATAATGACATAATCGTCATAATCACTTTCAGTACCTTACTCTCCCTAAAAAAGCTAAGGCACACCAATACCAGGATCAGGTTCAGAATGCTGACAGCCAGCAGCTGGAAAAAGCCCTCTCTTGCATACTGTGCGTAAGTATAGCCCTCCGGCAGCTGCATTTTTCCTAAGAACAATCCGAAGATCTGAATACCGGAAAACAGCAGATACAATAGTGACAGCAGTGACATAATCGTAATTGCCAGTACCGGCTCACCCTTTCTGCGATCCTTCACTTCTTCCGGGATGCTTCGCTTGCACAGGTAGGAAGTCAGTGCGTAGGAAGCAAAAAACAGAAACGTTACCCGGATGACTACGTTGAATATATTGTCCGGACGGATCCAGTTCATGAAATCCGTTGTCATCTTACGGAATACCGCATCGGCAGAGCTTAACAGTCCGGCGGCAATGAGCAGAATGGGCAGTGCGATCACTACTCCCAGCAGTCCATACCATACCTTCTTATTTACTTTTCCTTTTTCACGAAAATAGGCTTTGCCATCGGAAAAAGGCTTCCCCAGTTCCCCGAAGCTCATAACCACCAATTGACAGATGCTCCCCACATATTTCCCAAGCTTCCACTTTTTCGTATCAAAATATTGATTCAGCAGCAGACACATCACTAACAGAAACACCGCCAGCTTGTTCAGACCTATGATCGCCCATCCGTCGGTGCAGAAGGTGGATACCCCCAGCAGCAGAATGCTGACCATGTAAAAGGCGCTTCCTTTTTTCAAGGTAATCTCTAGTTTTGACAGCGAGAAGACAAAATACAGTAAAGTGCCTGCGAGAAAAAAAGGGAAGGTGATCCCCGAGCCGTTCCGGAACATACAAAATGCATAGAACACGGCATAGAGAAAAGTCACCGGTCCGAAGAAATTATAGTGCTCCTGCAAGCGCTTTGTCTCCACAGTCTCTGTTTTTTCCACTACCCGGACTACATTCTGCCCGGAAATCTGTTCCTGATTTATTGAATTTGTTTCCTGTACTGCTGTATTTTCCTGCATTATGATCTCCCCCTCTCAGGTTTTATTTGGTTTCCTCTTCTTTTGTGTCTTCTACATACTCCAGAATGTCTCCGGGCTGGCAATGCAGCACCTCACAAATGGATTCCAGTGTAGAGAAACGTATGGCTTTTGCTTTATTATTTTTCAGGATGGATAAATTTGCCTGTGTCAGATCCACCTGATTCGCCAGTTCTGTCAGGCTGATCTTCCGCTTTGCCATCATTACATCCAGATTTACAATGATTCCCATAATAGATGCCTTTCTAATTTTGAGTGACTGAATTTTTAGATCGTTAAGTCGTTTTCTTCCTTGTAGCGCACGGCTTCTTCAAATACCATCGCCAGCACTTTGCTGAACATGCCTGCAATGATAAATACCAGAATGATCACCAGCATGGCAATGGTCAGGTACACCACACATCTTACAGCGCTCATGGCCGCGATGAAAAAGCTTAAGTCTCCCATTCTCCGAAGGCTCGCCACATTTTCCGGTACAAAGCAGTTCTCCGCAAGCACTGTGCCAAACATCTTCCGCAGTTCATTGACCAGTAATAACGCCAACACACCCAGGATGGCGAATATGATCACTGCCGGAAGGTAATGCTCCTCCACCGCCTCCAGATACTTCCCTATATATTTGAGACTAAGCGGCAGACTTATCGTCACCAGGATTCCCGCATAGAACATGAAATCCAACAGGTACTTTGTCCCCTTCGTCAGAGATAACTTTTTCTCCCGCAGCTCCTTTTCCGACAACTCTCTCTTCTCCATAATGAATACCTCTTTCCTTCTTGGTAGCCTTAACATATCACTCTATGATACGAATGTCAATATAAATTTATTGATATTCGATAAATTTATATTGAATAGCAGCATAAGAAAAGCTCCGGGCACAATCTTTTTCTGTGCCCGAAGCTTTTTTCAGAAGCTTTTTCGCTTTCTCGTAATTATTCTATTGTGATAGTGTACTCCTTGCGGAATACTTCGCCTGCCTGCAGAGTATTACCGTACTCCCGCTGTTCTAAACTGCCGTCAAAGGTCGTCTTGTCGCATCTGCCATACCAGGGCTCGATACAGATAAACGGTGCTCCCTTGCCTGCGGGAGACCACAGCCCGAATAACGGAGCATCAAAGCTTAAGGTAACATACGGCTTTTTGTCCGGAGTGCACAGGCTCACTGCGGAAGCCTGACGATCCTCCACGATCAGGGCATCCCGATCAAATAGGTGCTCTGTGATCTGCGCATAACCGTTTTTCACCGGTAATACATCCTTTTGCTGTCCCATGAGTCCTTGTCCGTCATCTGCCACCAATCCGTAAGTCAGATCTTTGTCCGTATCAAACTTAAAATAATATTCCGACTGCTTTCCTTTTCCATCCACAGGGCACATAAATGCGGGGTGTCCTCCAATGGAAAAGTACAGTGTTTTCGTATCCGGATTTTCCACCTGCCAGATGACCTTCAGATCTTTTCCTTCCAATTCATAACCAATCTTCAGGATAAACTCCAGCGGGAATTTTGCTTTTGTTTCTTCATTGGATCGCAGGGAAAACCATGCTTCTGTCGCCGTCTGCACATCCACGGCAAACTCCATGTCTCTGGCAAAGCCGTGCTGACCCATGGAATAGGTCTTTCCTTCATAATGATATTCCTTATTTTTCAGACTTCCTACAAAGGGGAACAGTACCGGGGCAGTTCTCTTCCAGAATTTTGCATCCGCATTCCACAGATACTCGGTATCTGTTGCTTTCCCCCGAATGCTTGCAAGCTCTGCACCAAAGCTGTTGATGGTTACTTTTAAAGCTTCATTTTCCAATACTACCTGCATATTGCATACCTCTCTCTCTTTTTCCCACATTATACCTCATAACAGTTCATCCGTGAATATATCCGGGCACACAAAATCATGCTCGTATGGCTTTGTGACCGCATATGTTCACAAGATGAACTGTTGCTATCTGTTATCCTGTAGTCCGGCTGTCTTCAGCCAATGTCCGGACAAATATCTGCTCACAAAACAGATCACACGGAAGATCCAGTCCAGTACCATAGCGATCCAGACACCGATGGCTCCGTAACCCATGTTCACACCGATGATATAGCTGAATCCGATACGGAACACGAACATGGAAAAAATAGACAGCACCATGGTAAACCGTACGTCATTGCAGGCACGAAGCATATTCGGCAGAACAAAAGACGCCGGCCACAAAAACATCGCCATACCGTTGTGGATCATGACCAGAATATAGGATAACTGCGTGGTCTCCGGACTTAATCCATAGCATTTCAGGATCCACGACAGACACAGCAGGATGACGCTGTTTACCATAAAGGTACACAAGTAGGTAATCTTCAATAATTTTTTCGTATAATACCGCACCTGACCGGAATCTCCGGCGCCGACGCAACGGCCGATTACCGTGATCATTGCCAGATTCATAGCCTGTCCCACAATACAGCCCATGCTGTCCAAGCTGTTCGCCACGCCGTTGGCAGCGATCTGCACAGTTCCGAAACCCGCGATAATGCTTACCACAATGACACGTCCCAGCTGGAAAATACCATTTTCAATCCCGCTGGGGATACCTATGTAAAAAATCTTATGGATCACCGGCCAGTCGATGTGGAAGCTTTCTTTTAATAAATGCACTTCGTTGGACGGGTTTTTCAGCAAACGATATAGGATGAATCCTGCCACTGCACGGGAGATCAGGGAAGGAATCGCCACACCTGCCACGCCCAGTCCCAGTACATAAACACCCAAAGCATTACCGCCGATGTTAATGATATTTTCCACCACGGAGACCTTCAGCGTGATCTGGGAATTTCCCATGGAGCGGAACAGCGCCGCACAGGAATTGTACAGGGCAAGGAACGGGAAGGACAGCGCAGAGATCATCATATAGATCACAGCATTGTGAAATACGTCCGCTTCAATTTTACCGAAAAACAGAGAAATGATGCCATTACAGAACACCATGACCAAAATCGATATACCGATCGTAATGCATACCGATGACACGATCAACTGTTTTGCAGATTTGCATGCGTCCTCTTTTTTCCCGGCTCCGAGAAACTGGGAGGTCACCACGGCGCCGCCGGTAGCCAGTGCCGCCAGCACACTGATGATCAGATTATTGAACATGTCGATCAGGGATACGCCGGAGACCGCCGCCTCGCCCGCCGAAGAGATCATGACGGTATCTGCCATGCCCACAGTGATTGCCAGTGCCTGTTCAAACAATAAAGGAATGATCAGTTTTTTCAGATCATCTTTTGAAAATAGTTTTGTTTTGCTTGCTTCCATTTCTTTTTACCCGGTTATTTATCCATTCGATACAATTTCAGGGAATTGTCCCATGCCGCCTTGCGCACTTCTTCCTCTGTGATCCCCTTGATCTGCGCCATGGCAGCGATCACATAGGGAATGTTCAGGGAGCTATTGCGTTTGCCGCGGTTCGGTTCCGGCGCCAGATATGGGCAGTCCGTCTCCAACACGATGCGGTCCATAGGAATATATTCTACCGCTTCCTTCAGCTTCTTTGCATTTTTAAAAGTCAGCACGCCGCCGATTCCAAAGTAGAATCCCATATCCAGAAAAATCTTCGCCGTCTCCTTCGTATAGGAATAGCAGTGAATTACACCGCCGATCTCTTCTGCGTGCGCCTCCGTCATGAGATCCACGGTATCCTTCGCTGCATCCCGGGAGTGAATGATAACAGGCTTTTTGATCTCACGCGCCAGGTCCAGCTGCCGCAGGAACCACTTTTTCTGTGTCTCGTGGTCCGGCTCCGGCCAATAATAATCCAGTCCGATCTCTCCCACCGCCAGGCATTTCTCCTTCTGGCACTGTTCCTTCAGCCAGGAATAAGATTCCTCCGTCAGTTCCGCGGTCTCGCTAGGATGTACGCCGATGGCTCCGTATATGTAATCGTACTGCTCCATCAGCTCTAACACTTTCCGGCAGGATGCCAGGCTCGCACCCACATCCACCACCCGGGCAATGCCCTGCCCCGGCAGCGCCGCCAGAAGCTGTTCTCTGTCTTCGTTGAATGCATCATCATCATAATGCGCATGTGTATCAAATATCGCAGTCATATAAAATCTCCTCACAGCATATCTATGCAAAAAAAGAACCGTCCCCGGAGCTCCTATGTCTCCAAAAACGATTCTCTCGAGTGCACCGCCAGGGGCTCGAACCCTGGACACCCTGATTAAGAGTCAGGTGCTCTACCAACTGAGCTAGCGGTGCATTTCTGTGTCGTTGTTGCGTCTCCCGCAACGACAAGACATATATTATCACATGGTTTTCAAGAATGCAAGTACTTTTTGAAAAAAATTTAAATATTTTTTTCGATTTATTTGTACAATAGGTGAAATTACTGTTTTTTACGGGCTTCCTGGCACTTTTTGCAGTAGCCGTACAGCTCTAATTTGTGTCCGGTGACAGTGAAATCTCCGGTATCCTGCTCTAAATGCACATGTGCAAAGGGGCAGCTGGGCAGCGGAATCCGCTTATGACATTCCAGGCAGACCGCATAATGGGTATGTTCCCCGCGGTTCAATTCGTATACTACGGTACCGTCTCCCATGAACGTTGTCTTCTCTACCATTCCATGTTCTTCAAATGTTGCCAGAATCCGGTAGATCGTGGATACAGCATAATCGCTGCCTTCGTGATCTCTCTCAATACGATTGTAAATCTGTACGGCGCTGAGGGGCTCGGTCGCTTCCTCCAGCACCTGATACACGCATTTTCTCTGTTTGGTCCATTTTAATCCCTTAGGGTAGGAAATATCATTGTGTTCACATTTATGTTCTTCCATAGATATCTGTCCTTTTATATCGCGATCTCGAGGACGTAGTGCTTTCCACCTCGAAACACTTCGTGTTCCTCGCTGGACGGGCGTCGCCCTATCAAAATTGGATCTGCCTCTTATGCCTGCAAGCAGTCAAAGAGTCAGCTCTCAATTTTGGCACTGCTCGTGCCTACAACCAGTTTATCACAATTCCTGTCAAAACACCAATCACATATAAAATTCCCACGATTTTCAGATTTTCCTTTTTATCCGGGTTCACGCGGAACAACACCAGCAGTCCTACTCCCGCTCCTACCAGCAATCCGGACATCATGGCTCCAAGGCTGATCACACCATTGATATACAATTGCGTTATGGTCACAGATGCTGCACAGTTGGGGATCAGTCCCACCAATCCTGCCAGCACAGGTCCCAGTATGGGACGGTTCAGGATCAGACCGGCCAGAACATCTTCTCCCACAAAATGCAGTGCTGTGTTCAGAACAAATCCAATGACTATAATGAAAAAGGTAATGTGAAGCGTATGCTTTACCGCAGATAGAAAAATGCCATCCTCTTCACAATGGCAGTTCTCATGCTCACAGATTTCATGAATGTGTTCTTCCTCTTCATGGTCATTTTCCCCATGTCCGTGAACATGATCATGAGGATGTATCTTCCTCTCACGGACCAACAGATCGATCACAAACCCGGCTATGGCACCAATGGCTGCTTTCGCTCCCAGCACGCCCAGTACAAAGCGGATATCCATTTTCTCCGAAATCAGGATCGGCAGCATCTCATCAGAAGTGGACAGATAAATGGCTATCAGTGTTCCCAAAGTGATCACCCTGCCTGCATATAAGTTGGATGCTGCTGCCGAGAACCCACACTGAGGCAGCACACCTGCCACGCCACCGATCAACGGTCCCATTTTACCTGCTTTACGCACCATATGTGTGGTCTTCTCGCCAGCCTTATGCTCCAGATATTCCATAGCCAGATAGGTCAGGAACAAAAACGGCACCAGCTTTATACTATCTATTAAGGTATCTAAAATAACTTCCGACATAACTCTTACCTTTCCATACTTTCTTTATCAAATGAATACTTAATCATATATTTGTTCTAAATGCAAATGAGTTGCATTTGCATTTAGAACTATAACACATTTTTTCACATTGTCAATATTTTAATTATAAAAAATGCGCTATGCTATGATAAGCTACGAAAAGCAAGAGAATGCCCATCCGGGCAAAAGCCAGCCGGTATACCGTCTTATTATCGCACTTCGATCAATCTTCGATCAATCCTTTTTTCTTCCATGCTCCGCTCCGCCAGCGCAACAGCATGCCGACCGCACGGCTGCATTCATCTGCTGTCAGACCGATATAAGCACCCACTACTGCCAGATGCAGCTGTATCCCCAACAGATACGTTCCTCCCGCTGCACACAAAAACATGAAAACAGCTCCGAGGATCACCGGAAATACAGCATCTCCACTGGTTTTCAGTGCATTTCCGTATACCAGATTTGTTACTCGTCCGGCTTCCAGGGCAATATCAATAAACATCAGCTTCTGCACTAATTCTACCATACTCTTATCCTGCGTGAAAAAAGAGATCAGTACCGGGGCACTGACTGCAAACAGAAATTCTGTTCCCATCGCCAGTACCGCTCCGATCGCCGCAGATTTTTTAGTCTGCTTATCACATATTTCATATTTTCCCGCACCCATGTACCATCCGGTCATAATAGCATTCGCCTGGGCAAGCGCACTTCCCACACAGAAGGATAAATTTGTGATCTGTGCCGTATAGGAGCGGGCTGCCACATTGATTCCTTCTGTATCCATCTGGTTCAGAAAACGGATCACCAGTGTCATCGCTATATTATAAATAATATTCTCCAAAGCGGAAGGTAATCCGATCCGGATGATCTTCCGCAAAATCTCTCCGGAATTTACCCTCTCCGAATATTTTTTTGCAGGGATCAGCCGCCGTACAAAGATCACTATCAATATCAGATTCACTACTTTAGAGATCACTGTTGCGGATGCAACCCCCTGAACGCCGAGGTGGAAACGAAACAGAAACACGGCATTTAATATAAAGTTCAGAATATTACCTGTCACAGTTGCGATCAGAGGCTGTTTCGTATATCCAAACGCACGCAGATATCCTGCCAGTATGGGAATCATTGCGTTCAATATACTTCCGCCTCCTACGATCCGCAGATATTGTACAGCAGGCTCCTTCAATGCCGGTGCAATACCTACCACATACAGAATCCCATCGGAACAGAAAAACAAAAACACAGACATCACAACACCCAGGATCCCATTAAACCATAATCCCAGAGTCTTTGCCTGACAGGCGATCCCCGGTCTGCCCGCACCGATATTCTGTGTCATCACAGCCAGCATTCCCATAGAAACTACCGAATACATAATAATGAACACACCAATATAAGTATTTGCTGTTCCGACTGCTCCGACTGCCTGATCTCCCACAGAAGAAAGCATTAAGGTATCCACCATTCCGGACAACATGTAAAAGATCGTCTCCAGACACAGTGGTACAAATAATTGAAATAATGACTTATTCTGTCCTTCCATCGTATGTTTTATATCCTTTCTGCGGTTCCTATAAATTTGCATTTTCATTTTACAGTTATTCAGAATACTATTCCGAATAGTCTCTTCAATTTTTACATATTACTACTTTATCTCTCCTAAAACTTGCATTTTTACCACAGAAAATTGACTTATTTCTACTTTTATAGTAATCTGACCATAATATCCCCCGATCCACTTCACAGAAAGGCCTGCCTATGTACCCCGAATTAAGAGAAGAACGCATTCACGGAACAAAAGAATTACCTTTCAGCTGTTATCACCTGCATGATATGCCTGCTTTTTTTCAGATTCCTGTCCACTGGCATCCGGAGGTCGAGATCATATATGTCCGCTCCGGCTCTCTTAAGATCATCATTGAAGGAGAAGAATACGAAGCAGCCGGCGGCTCCGTATTCTTTGTGAATCCCGGCGAGCTTCATTTTATGGGTTCCGCTATTCCGGGCGTAGACTATCATACCCTGCTGTTCCCACTGGAATTTATTTCCTTTCAGACGGATGATCTGTTGGAAACGGAGTTTCTCCTTCCCTTGCGTAACCATGAATTACTTTTGCATCATAATCTTTCCCATGAAAAAAGCTGTCCTGACATCATTTCTCTCATCCGTGAGATCCTGTCTGTCAGACAGCTTCCAAATACTTTGAGCGGGCATTTCCGATTACGTATTTTATTGTTGTCACTTATCCAAAAAATTGCTTCCTGCGGAACCATTAACCCCATGGGCTCCAAAAGAAATGATCCGATGCAGCGTGAGATACTGACTTATCTGCAGTATAACTACACGGACCCCCTTCGGTTGGAAACCCTGGCAGAGCAATTTCATTTATCCGAGAAATATTTGTCCCGCTATTTTAAGCAGCATTTTCATCTGACTCTGACGCAATACCTGATGCATCTGAGGCTGACCCATGCCTGCCATCTGTTAGAGAGCACCTCTCTGCCGGTTACAGAGGTTGCCCTGCAGTCCGGCTTCCCCAACGTGAGTCATTTTATCCGCTGCTTTCACAGGACATATCAGATGTCTCCGTTACAATATCGTAAACAGCTGCCCTATCAATGATCGTTTTCAAGAGCTCTTCTGGCAAGCTCCAGGCATCCCATGATACCCTGATCATCGTGGAGAGATGCCGGCACCACATAATGCTCCATGTCTGCAAGTTCATCCGTTACGATATAGCCATTGATGTATTCCTTAAGCTTCTTGCGGATAAGCGGGAACAACTGCTCCTGGTGCATGACACCGCCGCCTAAAATGATCATTTCCGGTGATACCGTCATGACATAACCGGTCAGTGCCTGAGCAATGTAATCTGCCTCTAGCTCCCATACTTCCGGGCAATCTGCCAGGTCCACTGCTTTCCTGCCCCAGCGTTCTTCGATGGCAGGGCCTGCTGCCAGACCTTCCAGACAATTCTTATGATAAGGACATCTTCCGGCATAAGTATCTGCGGTCCGCTTTGTGATCAGCACATGTCCGGTCTCCGGATGGAGCATTCCGTGATGCAGCTCTCCGTTACTATAAATACCACCGCCGACACCGGTGCCGATGGTCAGATACATGACACACTTTTTCCCTTGTGCCTGTCCGAAGGTCACTTCGCCGAGGACGGAACCATTCACATCCGTATCAAATCCCACGGGGCAATGAAGTGCCTCCTGCATCTGCCCCACAATATCGCAGTCCCTCCAGGCCAGCTTTGGCGTGGTTGTGATATAACCGTATTTTTCGGAATCTCTGTCCAGCTCAATGGGCCCAAAACAGGCAATTCCCAATGCATCGATCCCCTTGTCCCTAAAATAAGCGATCATCTTAGGAATCGTCTCCTTAGGTGTAGTTGTAGGAATCGATACCTGCTCATAAATTGTACCATTCTCATCCCCAATAGCGCAGACCATTTTTGTACCGCCGGCTTCCAATGCACCCAGACGTAATTTTGCCATATAAACTCCCTGCCTTTCCAGATTCTGCCTGTCAAATATATCCCGAGCTTTTCCTTCGGATTCTGCTCTCTGTGGTTAGTATAGCAAATCCTTTTCTCCCTGTTAATATCATTTTTATGGAGTTTCTCTCACTTTTTAATTTTCCCTTTTCCGGGGAATCTTTCTTATGATATACTTGTTATACTGTTCTCAGTTACACACAAATTGCAGGAGGTTATATTACAATGAAAAAAATATGGATCGTCGGTTCCCTCGGTCACATGGGGCAGGCGTTGATCAGGTTGTTAGACATGATGGAATATGAATTATACGAAACTGATAAGGATGAGCTGGATATCACGGATGAACATGCAGTTTCCCTGTTCATGCACCGAAATCGTCCCGATGTCGTCATCAACTGCGCAGGATATCATCCTTCCGCCGGTGCAGCGCAGTCGGAGACAGATATGGCTTACAAGGTAAACGCCGTAGGTGCGAGAAATCTGGCGCAGTCTGCGGAGAGCATTCAGGCAAAACTCATCCAGATCTCTACGGATGATGTATTTTCCAGCGCATCCGACACACCCTATAATGAGTTCGATGATGTAAATCCCGTGGGACTGTTTGCGAAATCCAAATATGCCGGAGAGAAATTCGTCATCCAGCTGATGACCCGCTATGTCATTATCCGCAGTTCCTGGATCTATGGCATCGGCAAAGACTTTTTGAATGAAGTACTCGAAGCAGCCGCGGACCCTCAGATATCCACTATGGAACTGCTAAATAACGACCGCGCGGTACCTACCTCCGCTGCGGAGCTTGCACGCGTGGTAAAATTCTTCATCGACAACGACCATTACGGTATCTATCACGCCGTATGCAGCGGCGGTTCCTGCACACGCCTGGAATTTGCGAAAGAGATCCTGCGTCTTGCCGGAAAAGAGGACCGGCTTACCGTCACAGTAAAAGACGGCACCCCGGAAAAATATTCCGTACTGGATAATATGATGCTGCGTCTCACCGACATTGAAGAACCCAGTGGCTGGAGAGAGACACTTGCTTCCTACATGAAAGAAACCGGAGGACTGGAATAGTGGAAAAACACGAAAAAGAAAAGAAAAAACTCGGTCTGTCCACCAAAATCTTTATCGCCCTTTTAACCGGTGCGGTGTGTGGTGTGATGATCCATTATTATATGCCGGAAGGGTACTTTAGAGATACGATTCTGATCAACGGTATTCTCTATGTACTGGGCAACGGCTTTATCCGCCTGATGCAGATGCTGGTGGTTCCTCTGGTATTCTGCTCCCTGGTCTGCGGAGCCATGGCCATCGGTGATACGAAAACGTTGGGAACTGTGGGTGTGAAAACGATCCTGTTCTATCTGTGCACCACTGCTTTGGCGATCTGCGTGGCACTGGGTATTGCCAGTCTGATCAATCCCGGCGTCGGTTTAAATATTGCATTGCCGGAGGATGCCACCGAAGTCGCGACCACCCAGGTAGATTTTGCGGAGACGTTGTTGAATATTATTCCGAAAAATATTTTTACCTCCCTGTCCACCGGAGATATGCTGCCGATCATCTTCTTTGCTTTATTTGTCGGCATTCTTCTGGCTGCCATGGGCAACCGGGTCTCCACTGTGGCGAACTTTTTCAGTCAGTTCAATGACATTATGATGGAGATGACGATCGCAGTCATGAAAGCAGCCCCTGTCGGTGTCTTCTGCCTGATTGCCAAAACCTTCGCAGGTATCGGCTTCGACGCTTTTGTGCCTATGCTGAAATATATGGGAAGCGTCATTCTGGCGCTGGCAGTACAGTGTTTCGTGGTATATCAGGTCATGCTGTTTGTGTTCACCCGGTTGAATCCTTTTAAGTTCATTAAAAAGTTCTTCCCGGTTATGACCTTTGCCTTCTCCACTTCCACCAGTAATGCAACGATCCCTCTGTCTATCGACACTTTGTATAAAAAAATCGGTGTCTCCAAACAGATTTCGTCCTTTACGATTCCTCTGGGTGCCACCATTAACATGGACGGTACTTCCATTATGCAGGGCGTAGCAGTTGTTTTCATAGCACAGGCTTACGGTATTCCTCTGACCCCGGCTGCCATTGCTACTGTCATTGCCACCGCAACGATCGCCTCCATCGGTACTGCCGGTGTCCCCAGTGTCGGTCTGGTCACCCTGTCCATGGTACTGACCTCCGTGGGACTGCCTACCGAAGGCATTGCACTGATCATGGGTATCGACCGTATCCTGGATATGCTGCGTACCGCTGTCAATATCACCGGTGATGCCGTATGTACCACTATCGTGGCTAAGCAGCAGGGTGTCTTTAATGAGAATACTTTCCGGGCAGATAACTGATCACCTGTTTACAACTTTTCAGACGGCTGTCACCGTATAAAAAAAAAGAGTGAAACATTCTGTCTTGTGCTCAAGTGCACCGTCAGAAGTTTCACTTTTTTATAGCTCGCAGCTATTCTATTTCAGTTTATTTAATTTTGCCCGGTTGGCAATAACGATCAGCCGCATATCCTGTGTCAGAGGTACTTCCGGATCGATATTGGTATTTACATTTTTTCCTTCAATGATCGCCACCACGTTAATGGAATATTTTTTCCGCAGATTCAGCTCGATCAGGTTCTTCCCGATCCACTGCTGTTTGACTTCCATTTCCACCATAGACACATCCTGGGACAATTCGATAATGTCCATGAAACCGGAGCTTAACAGATTTTTGGCCAGGTGGATCCCTGACTCACTCTCGGGGAATACTACACGGTCTGCTCCTACTTTCGTAAGGATCTTGCAGTTTATCTCAGTGGCGCATTTGGCGATAACGGTCTTTACGCCCAGTTCTTTACACAGCATGGTTGTCATAACGCTGGCTTCCAGATGATTTGCCATGGTCACAATGACCACATCAATATTCGCAATACCGATCTGTCTCAACGCTTCCGAATCTGTAACATCCGCACATTTACAGTATGGAATCTCTGAGATTGCCGCATTGACAACTGCCTCTCTATTGTCTACCGCCACCACCTCTGCGCCGTTCTCTGCCAACTCCTTCGCCACACTTCTTCCATATCTTCCAAGTCCAAATACTGCATAGGTCTGATTGATTCCCATAGTCTCTTCCTTCCTGTTGCTTCGATCTGCTTTATCCGACGCTGATCTCTTCTGTCGGGTTCTTCACAATATTTTTGTTCTTTTTCTGCGTGCTGAATGCCACTACCAGCGATATGGGGCCGACTCTTCCCAAATACATGGTCACGATAATAATCAGTTTTCCCCAAAGATTCAGCATGGAAGTCAGGTTCCTGCTTAATCCCACAGTAGCTGTGGCACTGACTGTTTCATACACAATATCTATCACATCCGCCTCTGTCACTGCAGATAAAAGAATCGCAGACAACGACGCAATGATAAAAAACATACCTACAACTGCTACCGATTTATTCACCGCCTGCTTCGGAATATTTCTCCCAAAAAGCTCTGCATCCTCCTTATTACCTATGGTGGCAAACATAGATACCAGCAGCACTGCGATCGTAACTGTCTTCATTCCTCCTGCGGTTCCCACCGGAGAGCCGCCGATCAGCATCAAAAGCACCGAAATGATCGCAGAGGTATTGGTCAGATCCTCTTGTGGAATCGTGGCAAAACCTGCGGTTCGCGTAGTTACTGCCTGGAACAGGGATGCCCAGATCCGTTGCGGCACCGTGTAATCCTGCATTGTCTGAGGATTATGGTATTCAAAAATATAAAATGCCGCCGCTCCCACTACAATAAGTATTCCTGTCACCGTGAGTGCTATTTTACTGTGAAGCGTCAGCAGTCTGAAACATTTGAGCTTCTGGCTCCGGATATTTTTCAAAACCCGCAGTACATCCCACCAGACGATATAGCCTAAGCCTCCCAATATGATCAACAGCATCGTGACCAGATTGACCATGGGCTGAAATACATAGCCACACAGACTGTCTTCCGCCATAATATCCATTCCTGCGTTGCAAAAGGCAGATACGGCATTAAAAATCGAAATCCATATGCCTCTGAGTCCGTATCCCGGCACAAATACTGTCATGTACAAAAGAGCTCCGCATCCCTCCACCACCAGAGTACCTATGAGAACCTTGCGGAGGAATTTCACGATTCCGGAGATATTATTCAGATTAAATACATCCTGCAGCATCCACCGGTTACCCAGTCCCAGTCGTCTGTGCAATCCCATCATCACACCGTACATGACCGTAATGACTCCCAGACCTCCCAACTGGATCAGAAACAGGATCACGATCTGTCCCCAGACGCTCCAGGTGGAATATGTGGGAACCGTCACCAGACCGGTCACACATATGGATGTGGTAGCCGTAAATAAAGCATCTATATAAGGAACCGCTTCTCCGGTAGCTGAACTGATGGGTAATGCCAGCAGGAAGCTACCCACTAATATGGCACACAGAAAGCTAAGCATGATCTTCTGTGTCGTAGACAACTGTATTATTTTTTTACTGTTCATAACACACTCCATTCCGCCGATGCTTTATCTCATCAGTGGAATCGCTAATCAAATTTCACGGGTGCAATCCGCAATGTTATGATTATAACACACTTTTAGATAAAAAACTCCTATTGGAGACAGTTTGTTGCCGAATCCATCATAGGAGTTCTCTTCTGATCTTATTTTTCTTCTTTTATACTTTAAATCGGTAGCCCACACCCCAGATGGTCTCGATATACTGAGGTTTTGCAGTATCTTTTTCAATCTTCTCACGGATCTTCTTGATATGCACGGTAACGGTGGCAATATCACCGATAGAGTCCATATCCCAGATCTCACGGAACAATTCTTCTTTGGTAAATACATGGTTCGGATGCTCCGCCAGGAACGTCAGCAGATCAAACTCTTTGGTCGTAAACGTCTTCTCTACACCGTCCACATAGACACGTCTGGCAGTCTTATCAATACGGATACCGCGGATCTCCACGATATCATTCTGCTGCTTCTGGTTGGTTCCCACCAGTCTCTCATAACGGGCCATGTGCGCCTTCACGCGGGCTACCAGCTCACTGGGGCTGAAAGGTTTGGTCATATAGTCATCCGCACCCAACCCTAAGCCACGGATCTTATCAATGTCATCCTTCTTCGCTGATACCATGAGAATGGGAATATTTTTCTCCTCGCGGATCTTCTTACATACTTCGAAGCCGTCCATGCCGGGCAGCATCAGGTCCAGAATGATCAGATCATAATCGCCTGCCAGTGCGGTCTTCAGTCCCTCATCTCCGGTATTGCAGATATCTACCTTAAAATCACTGAGCTCCAGATAATCCTTCTCAAGATCTGCAATTGCTACTTCATCTTCAATAATTAAAATCTTACTCATTATTTATCCTCCATTTACAGAATGTCCCTGCATTATCAGTTATCATGCCATTTCTGTTTCATTCCTTATTCATTACTTGGTTCCACCCGGCTGCAGTTCAATGTATTTTCTCAGGACAAAATGCATACAGGTGCCTTCACCCTCTTTGGCTGTTGCCCATACATAACCGCCGTGATCCTCAATGATCTTCTTCACAATGGAAAGCCCGATGCCGCTGCCGCCCTGGGCGGAATTGCGGGAAGCATCCGTTCGGTAGAATCGTTCGAATATCTTCTGCAGATCCTTCTGCGCGATTCCCTTGCCGTTGTCCTCAATCTCTACCCGGATAGCATCCACTTCGTCGAGAATACGGATATCAATGTGCCCATTGGGCTTATCCATATATTTTACGCTGTTACTGATAATATTATTGATGACCTTCTTCATCTGCTCCGGATCCGCGATGACCACGGTATCGGGAGATACCAGATTCGAATAGTTCAGCTTGATACCCCGCTGCTCCAGATCCAGTCCGACCTCTTCCACACAGTCACCGAAATAATCCGCGACGTTGATCCGGTGGAAATTGTAAGGAATCCGGTTATTATCAATTCCGGAATAGGTGGTCAGCTCGTTGATCAGACGATCCATATCAATGGCTTTATTGTAGATGGTCTTGATGTATTTGTCCATCTTCTCCGGTGTGTCTGCCACACCGTCCATAATTCCTTCCACATAACCCTTAATAGCTGTGATAGGGGTCTTCAGATCATGGGAAATATTGCTGACCAGCTCTTTGTTCTGCTTCTCATGCTGGATGTTCTCTTCCGTGGATTCCTTCAGCCGCAGACGCATATCCTCGTAGTTGCGGTAGAGATCACCGATCTCACCCCTGGCATCTGTCTCCAGAACATAATCAAAGTTACCTTCTTTAATCTTGCGCATTGCCACATTCAGCTCATTGATGGGCTCAAATACGCCCTTGTGGATCCACTGAGTCAGCATCAGGCTGGTGAAGATCAGGATCACAATGATAGCCACGAACATGTCGATCATCAGATGTCTCGAGATCAGTGAATTGACCTTCGTGACGATAAATACACTGCCCGGTGTTCCATCCCGGAAGGTGAAATCAATCTGTTTTACATACTTCTCCAGTTCATTGTAGAAATATCCGCTGTCATCCGACAGATTCTCGTCACCGTAGGCAGGCAGTTTGTCAAAAATGTTCTGTGCGGCTTCCTCATTGCCGGCATAATACAGCTTATCACCTTTTCTTACAATAATGTAAGTAGACTTCCGCGATACCTCCTCATTGATATGATCCAGATATTCTTTATCTTCCAGTCTGCTGCTGTCTTCCTTCACCTGGTCCAACAGCACATAATACGCCTGATCCGTGGTGTTGGTGAATTCCCTGAAATTCTCCGACATCATGGAATAATCAATATCCGTCAAACTGAGACCCTGAGAGTAATTCATCAGGTAAATAGCAATCATCACGAACGCCATGATCGTCAGCAACAGCGGAAGTAATATAATACTTATAAATGTTACACGAAGTCTGGTTTTAAATTTCATATTACTCTTGCCTTTCAGCAACCTGCAAACTTTCTGTGACTTTAGTGCCGTGTACTTCTGTACACTGTGTAACACAAGTTTGCGCGTGTTAATTTATATTTTATACTTTACTTGCGCTCATTATAGCATGATTCCCACCTCCTGTGTATAAAGGAAGCAAGAATATCATTAAAAAAATATAAACAAAATTTTTTCATTTTTCTGTTGACATTATTCTCACATCATGTATAATAAGCTTATAAGAAACAGTAATCATTACTATTATTGAGAAAGGAGCTTATCATGGCACTGAAACGAAGCAGACAACGGGAAATGATCAAATCCTTTCTCATGGGACGCAAGGATCATCCTACCGCTGATGTGATCTATTCTAATCTGAAGCAGCAGGATCCGAACTTAAGTCTTGGTACCGTCTACCGTAATCTGACTCTGTTGTCGGACATGGGAGAGATTTTACGACTCCGGGTCGGTGACGGTGTTGACCATTTTGATGCCGATACTTCCGAACATTATCATTTTGTGTGTACGGAATGCGGAAGCGTCATTGATCTGGATATGGATAGTATTGATTCCATCATGGAGACAGCCGGAGAGAGATTTGACGGCCGGATCCGGGGACATGTCACTTATTTCTACGGCTCTTGTCCCGCCTGTACCAGGGTTGCTACGGAGTCCTAGCTTTCTGAATGAAAACAGACTTCGTTCCATAATATATTTGTGCTGATAAAGCACACGCAAAAAGAGAAAACTAAAAACAAAACATTTCATTAGAGAAAAGGAGAAAAAATTATGGCAAAGTATGTATGTCAGGTATGTGGTTATGTTTATGAAGGTGATGCGGCTCCCGCAGAGTGCCCCATCTGTCACGCTCCCGCTTCCAAGTTCACCAAGCAGGAGGAAGGCAAGACCTGGGCTGCTGAGCATGTAGTAGGTGTAGCAAAGGGTGCTCCCGAGGATATCATTGCTGATCTGCGTGCGAACTTCCAGGGTGAATGCTCTGAGGTTGGTATGTATCTGGCAATGGCAAGAGTAGCTCACAGAGAAGGTTATCCCGAGATCGGTCTGTACTGGGAGAAGGCTGCTTACGAAGAAGCTGAGCACGCTGCAAAATTCGCTGAGCTGTTAGGTGAAGTCGTAACCGATTCCACCAAGAAGAATCTGGAGATGAGAGTAGATGCCGAGAACGGTGCTACCGCAGGTAAGTTTGATCTGGCTAAGAGAGCTAAGGCTCTGAACCTGGATGCTATCCATGACACCGTTCATGAGATGGCTCGTGATGAGGCAAGACATGGCAAGGCATTTGAGGGTCTGCTCAAGAGATACTTTGGCTAAGCTACAAGCCATGCAAGGATAAAATAAAAAGTCACTGGGAGGGCATTTATGTCCTCCCAGTGACTTTTTATTTTAGATTTATACGGCGCCAGCCGTCCATAAGCAAGTCAGCCCTTATACGGTTCCGGAGATCACCAGCGTGCTGACGCCGGGGTTGATCCCCCACGCTCCTGTAACGGGATCCTGGGTGTAAGTCGCTGCGGGTACCGTAATACCTCCTGCAGTTCCGGTAAATAGTCCGGTAGTCGTATCATACGTATAGTTGGTTCCCTCTGCCCATGCAGCCCCATTAAAATTCACAGTCAGATTCTCCAATACGGGATTAAAGGTATCCGTGATCACGACACCGGTAGCTGCATCTGCTGCCGTATTCCCCAGATTCTGTATCAGGAACGTATATGTCAATGTTCCATTCTCTGTCACAGGTACGGGGCTGACGGACTTTGTGATCGTAAGAAGCGGTCCACTTGCCGCATTTACTGTCTCGTTTACAGTAACAGGAGTGACCCCTGCCCCGGCAATCGTCGCCGTATTCGTAATGGAAGCCTCTGCTGCCAGCGGTGCATAAGAGTTCACCTCAGCCTCATAGGTAAGTGTCACATTACCTCCCGCAGGCACGGTAATTCCCGTGATTGCCAGAGGAGGGCCTGCCGTTACAGCCGGTGTTGCCTGTAAAATTCCGTTTGCATAGTATTTTACGGTCCCCGGAATATACGTCAGAGGTGTCAGTTCTCTGGTATTAAACAAATACTCTCCCAGATTATCCGTTACTGTAATTCCGTTAAATGCTGTAGTGCCTGAGTTCACAATGCTGATCACATACGTCACATTTTCATTCTGCCCGTAGGTATCCCGCACTGCTGTCTTGGTTGCAGACAATACCTCCGTGATCTCACCCACTGCTATATTGGAGTTTGTAATCTCATTTCCATAGCGAAGCTGTGCCTGGTTCGTAAATCTAGCCATATATTTTTGTATCCTTTCATTGTATTTGGATTTACTATAATATATGACTGTTTTTAAGAAAGTTGACGGATTCTGTCACCGCATTTCTTGACTTTCCTCTTCCACCTCCGTATGATGGAATCACAAGCATTCACTGGCGCTGCCCCGGAAAACATTGAGGATTCAACATGAAGAAAAAAGTATTTAACATCATCCAGATCGGTGACAAAAGTAACCGTCTGAGCCGGCTCTTTGATATTTTTATTGCTATCGTTATCTGTGCAAATATTCTGGTGACTTTTCTGCAAACCTTTGATGAGCTTGCTTTTTTATTTCCGGTATTTCACGTGATCGAGGTTATCACTATTCTGATCTTCTGTGTGGAATATGTCCTGCGGATCTGGACTGCGGACTATCTATATCCTGATAAAAACGAGCTCCGCTCCCGGCTGCGGTTTCTGATCTCCTTCGACGGCATTATCGACCTGCTGACAATTTTACCCTTTTTCTTCCTGTCCGGTATGGTCATCTTCCGGATGTTGCGGGTGGCGAGGATCTTCCATTTGTTCCGCCTGAATGCACGGTATGATTCCTTCAATGTCATCACTACGGTATTGTATGAAAAACGCAATCAGATCATTTCCTCCGTGTTCATCGTACTGATCCTGATGCTCGCCAGCAGTCTGTGCATGTACAGCGTGGAACATGATTCCCAGCCGGAAGTATTCCGCAATGCCTTCAGCGGCATCTGGTGGAGCATGTCAACGCTGCTCACCGTGGGCTACGGAGACATCTATCCCATCACCACACTCGGCCGGATCATGGCGATCTGTATCGCCTATCTCGGTGTCGGTGCCGTGGCTATCCCCACCGGTATCATCAGTGCCGGTTTCGTGGAACAGTACCAGCGCAAAAGCAGTCTCTCTAATATTAAAGAAGCAGATATTCATGAGATCGCCGAGATCTTCGTAGATAAACGCTTTGCGGACAAATCCGTGGAAGAAATGGAAGAGGCAGAACAGGTCACGATCTTCCTCATTCTGCGGGAGGATCTGTCCATTCTGCCTCAAAAAGATACGATATTAAGGTTAAATGACATCATTGTCATTCGTGGGGAGCATTCCTAATCTGCTTCCGCCGCTGCAGTTTCCGTTTCCACAGTCTCCACAGCTTCCGTGGTTTCTGTCTCTGCAGTTTCTGTTTCTGCAGTCTCCGTCGCTTCGGTAGTTTCCTCCACCAGATCCTCCAGTGTATAGTTGAATCCGGTCACCACGTTGGTGGCCACGACATACACTTTCATTTCAGAGGGAAATGCAATGTAATACTGGCTGGTCATGGAATTCAGATTACCGACATTAATGATCACGCTGCGATCTGCAGTCTCGTACTGAATGGTACGCTCCGGATCTGCCAGTCCGTACTGCGACATATCCGTCACATTTTCAATCACCTGATCTGCCTTTAACGGTGCCACCTTCAGGATCATCGCCTTGATCCGATCCTGATTCAGATTCAGGGAATGATCATCCGCATAGTACCAGGTGTCATCCTCTTTTTCAAAGGCATAGGTCTCTCCCTCATACACATAGCGGAAGCTGGTAATATCATCGGAGTTCACGTCCAGCACCGTCTCCTGTGTATCCTCGGTGGTAGAAGTCGCAGACGATGCATTTTTATTATACTGGCGGATGCCCAGGAATGCTGCCGCCAGCACCACCAGTGCCAGCAGCATTCCGATCATCTGTCTTTGTTTCTTTTTCATATCTATAACTCACGCCTTTCACAATTATTTCTTCCGTCTGCGGAACCAGATCACGAATCCGGCGATCATACAGCCGACGGGAAGAATCACGGTAACCAGCAATCCCAACAACAGAATCTGTGCGGAATCCACTACCAGATTAGAGACCTCATAGCTTTTTACCGGAATGGATACCGAGGTCTCATGCTCTGCCATTCCACTGAAGGTATTGGTGAACAGGGTCAGGTTCGCACCGCTGACGACAGAATCAGCATCATCCGTGAACAGCTGCTCGCAACCGTACACGACCAGTGTCGCATCCCCATCATCCAAAGTCTTTACTGCCTCAACACCTAATGCGAAGGGACCATTCATATCATTTTCACTCTGTGAAAAATCCTGTGTATTGTTGACATCCTGTTTTGCAAAAGAGCTGTCGGAGGTGCTCAGGAATACATCATAGGTAATTTCACCGGTGGCTGTCTCGTTGGTACTTACTTCCTCCAGGACGATGATGCCCTGAGAATACGGCAGGAACAGATATTTTCCGTAGGTGCCGGAAGTATAAGTATCGGAACTCTGGGTCGGCAGGATATAATAAGGACTTCTGTAATAGCCGTTGGAATCATTCTCCACTACCAGTCCTTTGGCAATGCTCAGATTCATGTAGCTTAAGATAGCATCTATATTGGGTGTCTCCTCATCGGTATAACCGGTCACCAGGATGACCTTACCGCCATTATCCAGATAATCGATCACCTTATCCTTGTCATCGGAAGAGAAATCACTGGTGGCGCCGTTGATGAACAGACAGGCCGCATCGTCGGGGATAGCATCCAGATCCATCAGATTCACGGTCTCATAATCCACATTTTCCTTGTTCAGTGCGGATGTAAAAGTGTTACTTAAACTCAGTTCGTTATGTCCTGTTGTCATATATACCTTGGGCATATTGTCATTTAACACATAATCCAACGCACTGGTGATCTGTCCTTCGCCATCATAACCGGTGGTCGTGGTGTTATAACTGTACGTCGAATAGTCAAAATCATAGGAAGACTCATAGACATCGTTGTAATCAATGACCTTGCTGCGCTTGTCGCTGACCACGATCAGGCTGTTCGTGCTGATGTTGCCGGTGGTGTACTGGGTATAGAACATCGGGTTAACGGTGGGATCCACATATTCCACGGTGATATGATCCGACAGATCATCATATCTCTGTAAAGTCTGCCCCAATGTGGTATCCTGATTGTCCTGATTTACCAACACATAGATTGTCACATCATCCTGCATATTTTTCACATAGTCGACGGTCTGATCTGTCAGGGAATACAGCTTCTGGCTGGTCATGTCGATTGCTGTCCAGCTAGAAGGCATCTCGCCCATGATAATATTAACGACTACTACCAATGCTACCGCTACGGCGATCATACCGGTACTGTAGGCACTAAAGCTTAAGTTCTTCACGGACATGCTGTAACGGCGTTTCTGAATGGACTGTACCGTCAGGAACAGAACCAGAGCCGTAACGGATACATAATATACGATAGAAGATACATCCAGTGTGCCGTTTAACAGGTTGGAAAACGGTGTATAAAGGTCAAAGCAGCGCAGCAGCTTTGTCAACAGATTGCCGGTGCTGGAAATAATGGAGCAAATGGAATCCATCATATATCCCAGGAACAATACTAAAAAAGTAAGTACTGCTGCGATGACCTGGCTCTCTGTCACGGAAGACAGGAACAAACCGATGGCAATGGCGGTCATCCCGAAGAGGAAATATGCCAGGATCGACAGATAGGCCTCTCCCATGGGAACACTACCGTACTGCGCCATGATCAGCGGGTAAAAGCAGATGATCGCTACGGGAATGGCAAATATAGTTAACAGCGCCAGGAATTTTCCCATAACGATGCCGCCTACGGACACCGGTGCCGTCAGGATCAGCTGATCCGTCTTGCTCCTCTTTTCCTCCGCCAGAATACGCATGGTCAGGATCGGCACCGTCAGCATGAATAAAAAGGTAACGCTGGATACCACATACGCAAAATAAGGATATCCGTTCATCAGGTTATAAACGCTGAAATACAGTCCCAGGAAAAACAGGGTGACCGCAATAAATAAAAATCCGATAAAGGAACGGAAATAGGATTTCAATTCTCTCTTATAAATGGCTAGCATATGATTCCGCCTCCTTTGTAGTTACAGTTTCTTTTTTCTCTTCTCCGGGCTGTGCTTCCTCTTCCGAAGCTTCTGTCTGCTGTGCGGCAGCATCTGACATTTCCGGCCTTTTTCTTTTTGAGAATAGTTTGTGCTTCTCCGGCTGTGTGGGTGCTACATCCTCGGTCAGTTCCAGGAAGATGTCTTCCAGAGACTTCTCCGCATGGGTCATCTCTAAAATAGGCAGCTTTGCATCTGCCAGTGCATAAAATACCTGCTCTCTGATATCTGCATTCTCTTTGGAGATCACTTTCAGCTTTGCAATATTTTTGGATGCCTCCGTGTTCTCTTCGATCCGGTCGATCTGTGAGATCTCCTGCAATGCACTCTTCACCGCAGCGATGCTTCCCTTTACCTCCAGATCCAGTTCCATGGAACCACTCATAAGCTTCTGCAGATTCTCCGGAGAATCGCTGGCTACCAGCTTACCGTTGGCTATGATCATAATATGGTCGCAGACCGCACTGACTTCCGACAGGATATGGGAGCTGAGGATCACGGTGTGATCCTCGCCAAGCTTGCGGATCAGATCACGGATCTCGATGATCTGTTTCGGATCCAGGCCTACGGTAGGCTCATCCAGAATGATGACCTCCGGGTAGCCAAGGATCGCCTGTGCCAGTCCGACTCTCTGCCTGTAACCTTTGGACAGGTTCTTGATCAGACGCTGCTGCATATCCGTGATCTGCGTCATCTCCATAACCTCACTGATCTGCTGTTCCCGTTCCTTTTTCGGAACTTTTTTCAGTTCTGCCACGAATTCCAGATACTCTCTGACAGTCATGTCAACATACAGCGGCGGAAGCTCCGGCAGATAACCGATGGCACGCTTTGCCTCCTCCGGATCTTTTTGGATATCTTTGCCATCAATGGTCACAGTACCCTCCGTGGCTGCCAGATAACCCGTGATGATGTTCATGGTCGTGGATTTACCTGCGCCGTTTGGACCAAGAAAGCCGTAAATCTGTCCCTTTTCCACACGGAAAGAAAGATGATCTACGGCTATATGGTCTCCGTATTTTTTTGTAAGATTGGTTACTTCTATCATATTTGCCTCCCATATCAGTTACTTGCGCTTACCTCAAATAATTCCCGATACTTGTGTCAATCATTATTTGGTGTACTTGTATTACTATATGAGGCAAATGTCATCAAAAGGTGAAACATTTGTGAAAATTGTGTGAAACCGGTTTTGAATCCTACAAAAAACTTTTCACCTTATCGTCAAAGAAGTGCTTAAGTTACCGGCTTCCACCGCCAGATGCAGCGGCAGCTTCTCTGCCGGGATATCCTCAAAAATAAACTCCGGCCCTCCGGTCTGCGCCGACTGAAACAGGAAAAGTACCCCGTCCACATAGAGCACCACTTTTTTCTGGTTGCTGTAGACTGTCAGGGAGAGCAGACCGTTCTCCTGCCGGTGCAGGGTAGAAAGTGCCGGATAGAGTACCGGTTCCCTACTCCATTTCGCCTGATAATAGTAATAGTGCTCCGTCAACGTCCTGCCGTCCTCCGAAAGCAACATCTCCTGCGTAGTTTCTCCGGGTAATCCACGGTATATGGGGATTTTTTCGTCTGTTATCCACAGGTCTTTTACCAAAAATCCTCGTTTCAGGCATAACCTGTAAAAATGATCTGTTCCCGGATTCTGCCTTACCCCATTTTTCTGTCCGGCATTGTCCTGCCCAGTCTTTTCCTGTCCTTCGCTTTTCCTGTCGTCATTGTGAAACAGAATCGCATTGGCTCCCATCCGTGCCAGCCGCTCCAGATCTCTTTCCATCTGTTCGTCCTGCGTACCGTACTCACTGAGTTGCGGTGGCAGCCGGTATTCTACGATGTGTGGATGAAATTCGGCTTCGTTCAAATAGATGCCTTTTTTCTCTATGACACGCAAGTCATAAATTGCAAGGTCCCGCTGCCAGTACACTTCCCGTCGATTTTCGAAATCTTCTGAATCCCGGAATTTTCCTGAATCCTCTGTTTTAAAAAGACTACTATCGATCCCGGTTGGGAACCGCAGCCAAGCTCTCACCTGATAGAGATAGGGATCCTTCCTCCCATTCCACAGGTGCGGCCGCAATAATAACGCGGTCATCGGATCCTGATCCACATTCCGATAATTTCCATAAAAAATAGGGCGACCGTCTCCTGCTGTCTCCCATATTTCCATTCGCATCTCAGTCTCCCGCCGCTCCGTCAAAAATTCTTCCGGCAGCTTGAATTCCAACTGTGCTTTTCCATTTTCCAGATTTACTATAATTATAAGATCCTTCCGCATCTGCATCCCTCTTTTCCGGTTTCTCCCTTATAGAAAGAGTTTTTGCAAATTTCGAAACTTTATGCTTACTATCCTTACATCGGGCAGGATCTTCTCCCCGGTACTTCCTCCCCCGAGACATATCCTGCATGAAACTCCATATTAATGTCCCGAAGCTCCTTCTCCCCATCGATGTATGCCTGATACATCTCTGCCAGTCCGGACGAACAGCCGTCACAATTTGCTTCCATATATCCTAAGGATTCCGCTACGATCTGCTCCCGTTCTTCTCTTGTAGTATCTTTGATCAAATATCCTGCCATACGAATCTTCCTGCCTTTCCTTTTGCTTAGTGTCAATGTACCACACTCCCAAAGTTCCCACAAGTTTTTTCACAAAATGCTTGCCCTGACCACGTGTGTATTTTACTATAGAAAAAAGTTGCGCTATGGATGATTCCTGCACAGGCAGCGCCTATGGGACTTTATTCTAGCTGAAACGAACGATTAAGGAGCCAGGTTCTCATGATTTACTGGATTTTAGCCACTTTAACAGCATTTTTCATAAAAGGTCTGTGCGGATTCGCCAATACACTGGTATTCACCTCTATTTTAAGTTTCGGCATCGTAAATGCTAATATTTCTCCGGTGGAACTGCTGATCGGTTATCCGTCGAACCTGATCCTAGTATGGAAAAAAAGAACTTCCCTGCATCCGCGTATCTTTTTCCTCCCTATGCTGTTCGTTCTTGCCGGCAGCATTCCGGGGGCATTTATTTTAAAATACATCACTGCCAATATCGTTAAGATCATCTTCGGTATTGTGGTCATAGGCATTGGAATCCAGATGTGGTTTCAACAAAAAGGGGCAAAAAATGAAGAGACCTTTTCCCCGAAAAAAGTCTCTCCTCTATTCACCGTAATAGTAGGACTCTCCGCCGGATTACTCAGCGGGCTGTTTGGTGTCGGCGCTCTGCTGGCCGTTTATATGACAAGCGTCTGTGAAGATAATGATGCCTTCAAAGCTAATATCAGCGCAGTATTTGCTGTAGAAAGCACCTTTCGCATCTGCCTGTACAGTGCTTTGGGACTGATCCGGTTCGAGACGATCCGGCAGGCGATACTCCTGATTCCCCTAATGCTGTTGGGATTATTCCTTGGCCTGAAGAGCAGCGATCTGATGGATGAAAAGCTCATCCGCAAAATCGTGATTCTCCTGCTCATTCTCTCAGGAATTGTGCTTGTTGCAAAAAGTATTTAATTTACTCATACAGCTGTCCGTCTACAATTCTTACGATACGCTTCGCGGACTGTGCCACTCCCAGATCATGTGTGATCATTACGATCGTGTTGCCCATGTCGTTTAATTCCCGGAACAGCTTCAGTACCTCCTTGCCGCTGGTCTGGTCCAGGGCGCCGGTAGGCTCATCCGCCAGCAGGATCGCCGGCACTGTATTCAACAGATTTTTTACCCCCAAAAAAACAGGCAATGCCAAAGACCCTCTGTTCGAGGGTGCGGTCACGCTGTTGGCAAGACTGATTGCACCGGTCATGACAGATGCCGCCATTACCGATCTCTCCCTCATCGGCTCTATCCTGATCTTCTGCGTGGGTGTGAACCTTGTCTAGGATAAGAAATTCCGCGTGGCAAATATGCTTCCGGCGGTTGTTCTGCCAAATAGAACCACATTTAGCATATCAGCTTCATTTGCATATGTAAAACTGATTTGTGCTGGTGTCAATTCCGGTGGTATCAAATTTTCTTTGATTGCATCTGTATGTATTTTATAATTCAATTTTGATATTTCTCTGTTTAGATTCCAATTTAATGAAAAGCGGCTATTTTCATCTGCTTTCAGCCTTTTATAATCCATGATTATATAAAGTTTAAATTCTGCTGAAATCCATGATGCAAATTCAAATGCGATATCTGAATGTGCATAAGTGCCACCATAACGTCCGGATTTACATACGATTCCTATTGCCCCAGTAGTCTCTATCCATTTTGTAGGTGGCATTGTAAATGCATTAGATCCCGCCTGATTTCTAAAGGAGTCGAATTCGACCCCTTTAAAGTTATTATTATGTAATTTTTCCCATAAACCAAGAAACTCTATTGTGTCTTTGCTTCTCATCCAATTTTTAATTACATCCTTTGCTTCATCACTTTTATAGCGTGCAATATCCGTCAATGATATAAATTCATTTTGATAATCCTATGTATATATTCCAATATCTATTCCATTCGCGTGAATTGTGTCTTTTACAATATTTTTCACTTTATTATCCTCCAGTTCAATTGTAACTATATGCTTTGTTTTCTTCTTCAATAGTCTCACACTCCTGTATTATTCATTTGTCAACTTTCCAGACTGCTCTGCAAGCTTTTTCTCTTCTCGCTTTACCCTGCGTTCCAGTTTCTTAATATCTTCCG
>OGXX01000879.1_pt1 | contig 32377 bp, 21 predicted proteins | sample 1576301 | NCBI WGS metagenome assembly OGXX01 (sample SAMEA3541469, study PRJEB24748) | human gut metagenome | biome: human gut; feature: human-associated habitat; material: faeces | place: China | collected 2012
AGCGCAATGAGTTCGAAGATGCGAACAACCATTACAACTGCCCCATCGTTACTTCCTATTCCGAAAATATCAAGAACAATGTGGAAGAAATCGGACGCGGCGAAGTGGATTTCCGCAATCCGTTTATGTCTTTTGCCAGTGAAAAGACCATTCTTTCTTCTCTGACAAAAGCATTCCCGGAAATTCCTGCCGCAGAGCTTCGTGCCGCCGTGGCAAAGGCATGGGAGGAACAGGCTGCTGCCCGTAAGGACATGCAGAAAAAAGGCGAAGAAACCTTAAAGTGGATGGAAGAAAACCACAAACGCGGCATCGTGCTTGCCGGTCGTCCCTACCATGTGGACCCTGAAATCAACCACGGTATTCCCGAGCTGATAACTTCTTACGACATTGCCGTACTGACGGAGGACTCCGTTTCCCATTTGGGACACCCGGAGCGGCCTTTAATTGTTTCCGACCAGTGGATGTACCATTCCCGTCTGTACGCCGCCGCAAGCTATGTAAAGACAAGGGACGATCTGGATTTAATCCAGCTTAACTCCTTCGGCTGCGGTCTGGATGCCGTTACCACCGACCAGGTAAACGATATCCTGTCCGGCTCCGACAAGATTTACACCTGCTTAAAGATTGATGAGGTCAACAACTTAGGTGCTGCCCGCATCCGTATCCGTTCCCTCCTCTCCGCCTTAAAGGTAAGAGAAAAGCAGAATAAGAAAAGAACCCTGCATTCTTCCGCTATCGTAAAGGTGCCTTTCACCGAAGAAATGCGTAAGAATTACACCATTATCTGTCCCCAGATGTCCCCTATCCACTTTGAGCTCCTGCAGCCTGCGTTCAATGCCTGCGGTTACAATTTCGTCGTATTAGACAATGACAACAAACATTCCGTGGATGTAGGTCTGAAATATGTCAACAACGATGCCTGCTATCCTTCCCTGTTGGTAGTCGGTCAGATTATGGAAGCACTGTTGTCCGGCAAATATGACCTGAACAAGACCGCCATTATCATGAGCCAGACCGGTGGCGGATGCCGTGCGACGAACTATATCGGCTTCATCCGTCGTGCCCTGAAGAAAGCAGACATGGAGCAGATCCCTGTCATCTCCCTGAACCTGGCGGGTATCGAGAGCAATCCCGGCTTCCATCTGAATGCGGATCTGATGCTGCGTGCAGCGATAGGTGCCGAGTTCGGTGATATCTTCATGCGTTGTGTCTACCGGATGCGCCCTTATGAAGCAACTCCGGGGTCTGTGGATGCCCTGCACAGAGAATGGCTTAAGAAGGTACAGGATTTTGTATCCGCAAAGCATATCAGCATTGGCAAGTTCCGCAGGATGTGTACCGAGATCATCCGGGATTTCGATGCGGTTCCGGTGCTGGATATCAAGAAGCCACGTGTCGGCATCGTTGGCGAGATCCTGGTAAAGTTCTCTCCTGCCGGCAACAATCATCTGGTAGAGCTGTTAGAGAGCGAGGGTGCGGAAGCTGTGGTTCCCGACCTGCTAGACTTCATGCTGTACTGCTTCTACAACCAGATTTACAAGGCAGAGCACTTAGGCACCAGCAAAAAGACCGCGAAGATCTCCGCGCTGGGCATCTGGGCGATCGAGCATATCCTGCGCGGCTCTGCCGTGAAGGCATTTGAAGAAAGTAAGCATTTCGATGCACCCACCAGCATCTACAAGATCGTCTCCTATGCGGAGCCCATCGTATCCATCGGCAACCAGACCGGTGAAGGTTGGTTCTTAACCGGTGAGATGGTCGAGCTGATCAAGGAAGGCGTACCAAACATCGTATGTACCCAGCCCTTCGGCTGCCTGCCGAACCACGTCGTAGGTAAGGGCGTTATCAAGGCCCTGCGGAAGGCATATCCTTCCTCCAACATCGTGGCCATCGACTACGATCCCGGTGCCAGCGAAGTTAACCAGCTCAACCGAATCAAGCTCATGCTCTCCACCGCCCAGAAGAATCTGAAAAAGGGCGAGGGTGTGGAATAAAGAAACTATTTTTGAGTAGCCTACCCAGTCGATAGCACTGTCATAAGGCAAGCTACACCCGCGGCAGGGGATTCGCAGGATCCCTGCTGCGGGTGTTTTTGACATCCCAATTATTTTTCACCAATTATTTTTTCTTGACAAATCTCTTTTCAAGCTTCCGTATATCATGCTATAATGTGTTTTAATATTAAGCAGCCGCCGTCCTAATTTTCTGCATGGTTTCATGCCGCACGAATCATAACACTAATACCCGTGCACAGCGCCTGTGACATCGTGATCTCCGCCTGTATGTAGTGATATCTACGGCACAATACATATGTGCAGTTTCCTGTTGGTCATTTTCGCTATAAGCTGTTTTGGGGCTGTTTTAGTACAAAATTTCTTATATTTCTTCTTTTTTTGTATCAAATTTGCCTTTTTTATTAAATCTAATACAATTCCCCCTTTTTTCACTTGAAAATCCATTGTTTTTGTATTTTTTTCCGCTATTTCCCCCTATTTACACCAAAACATTTCGAAAGGAGTTTGCATGATCCAAAATTTAGACGCCCACCTTAACAAATTGCAGGCACAATGTGACTACCTGCGTCACAAGCTTTCTACTTTTCCGGAAGGAGAATTATCTATTCAAAAAAATGGTTCTTACCACCGCTGGATTATTAAAAATAAGGAGCAGTCTGTATATTGCTCAAAGTCAAATCGTTCTCTCGCGGAAGTTATGGCTTTAAAGAAATATTACTCTCTTCTACTGTTTGAAGCCGAAGAAGAACTCTCCCTGCTCAATTTTTATATAAAATCCCATGAAAAAAAGAATTCAGCGGTCAATCGTTCCAAGCCTCTGACATCCTCTGACCTGTTGACAGAGTCTTCTCCTTATTACCCATTACTGCAAAGCTATTTTGCAAAGGACAAGCTTCCTGTGTCTGCGCAGAAATGGTGCGCGGAGAGCTTTGAAACCAATTCTTCTCATCCGGAAAATCTGATCCATACCACACTGGCCGGGCATAAAGTCCGCTCAAAATCTGAAGTTATCATATCGAATCTGCTCTATACCAACCAAATCCCTTATCGCTATGAAGCGGCGCTGCCGTTAAAAGAATTCACGGCTTATCCGGATTTTACGATTATGCATCCGGTTACGAATAAAATCTTCTACTGGGAGCATTTCGGTATGATGGATAATGCGCCTTATTGTGATACTGCTTGTAATAAGCTGAAAACCTACTGTTATAACGGAATCTTCCCATCCATGCAACTGATCACCACTTATGAGACAAGCAAATGCCCCATTTCCACAGATCAGGTGCAGCAGATCATTACACAATATTTCCTCTAAATCCATAATTCCCTACTTGAAAATTCTCTTGACATTGACTAAAGGTAATCAAGAATATTCAAAAAGCCTCACAAGATGTTGCTCCATAGTGAGATGGGCTTCGCGGTGTGATCACTCCGCAATATGATCACTCGCAGCATGATCACTCGTAGCATGATCACTCGCAGCATGATCACTCGCAGCATGATTACTCGCAACGCAGTCCATACGGGACGTTTGTACGTATGGGAACACATTTTCCATACGTAAAAAGGACCGGTTCGTCCGGTCCTTCCGATGAAACCACAATATGCTATTATGATGCGTTTGCTCTGCGGCTCTCAATATACTGTTGTAAGACTTCCGTGACTTCCTCCGGTGCAAGGCCGGCATCCTCGATGATGTCACTCACCGCTTCCAGTTCTTTACGCTTCTTCTGTTCAAACAATTCTTCTAACTCACGTTGTTCTGATTCCATGCGGATATTTAATGCATTGATCAACTCCTGTTTTGCCTGGATCTTTTCCTCCAGGGATTTTCTCTGTCCTCTTGGCATATACTGTGTGCTCCTTTCCTAATGGCAATCCTATGGATCCGTGGATCATGTTTCCTGCCGCGTGATCCGAAAAAGCATGGCCATTCATCAGGGATCACAGGTTCCGTAGGAACTATCATGATCTATCATGAATGGCCTGATATGTTACAGTATATGGACAAGAATGTAAAAATATACCAAATTTCCGGCAATATTATGCTACTCCGGAACGGTCTGGTGAATCTGTCAATGTATCTCATACCTCGGAGTGATCTGGTGAATCTGTCAATATATATCATACTCCGCAACGGTCTCGTGAATCTGTCAATAAATATCATTCTCCAGAACGGTCTCGCGAAACCGCTCGAATCCTCATTTCAAATTATCGACCGCTGCTTTTAACTTATTCAAGGCAAGCTCCAGTGTAGCTCTGGGGCAGGCGATGTTCACACGCTGAAAAGCTGCTCCGCTGGGTCCGAACATGGATCCTCCATCCAGCCAAAGTCCTGCTTTGTCCACAATGAACTGATCCAGCTCCTTACCGGTGATGCCAAGTTCACTGCAATCCAGCCATACGAGATAAGTGCCTTCCGGCTCTACCAGATGAATCTGCGGAATCTTCTCCTGTAAAAAATCCCGTAAGAAATTCAGATTTTTAAGCAAATAAGCTCTTAACTGATCCAGCCAGTCTTCGCCTGCACGATAGGCTGCTTCACACGCCACGATTCCCAATGCATTAGGTTCATCATAACCAGTCTTGTCAATCTCTGTCTGAAATGCTTTACGAAGCTTTTCATTGGGGATAAAAATATTGGATATCTGAAGTCCAGCCAGGTTAAAGGTCTTGCTGGGCGCCGTACAGGTCACAGTAAACTCCGCAAAACGAGGATCTACATTGGCAAACACCGTATGCTCATAACCGGGATAGACAAAATCATTGTGTATCTCATCGCTGACCACGATCACATGGTGGCGCAGGCAGATTTCTCCCAGTTGTTGCAGTTCCTCTACCGTCCACACTCTGCCTACCGGGTTGTGAGGATTGCACAGAATGAAGAGTTTTACATGTTCCTGTTCTATCTTGCGTTCAAAGTCCTCGAAATCAATCTGATATGCCGGACTGACAGTACCAACGTTGTGAATCTGCTGTTCGGAAGCATCATCTGTCGTTGCTGACACTACCGTCCGCTCCGTAACCGGATGATATACCAACGTATTATCTACTACTCTCCGGTCATTGTCACGGATAATATTAGTAAACGGATAATACACCGGATTCTGAATCAATATAGCATCTCCCGGATCAGTAAATGCCTTCACCGCTGCGCCGAGAGCAAATACCACACCCGGAGTCTTCACGATCCATTCCCGCTCCGTCTTCCAATTATGATTCCTCTCCATCCAGTTCATCACAGCATTGTAATAAGCATCCTTTGGCTGGCTGTATCCGTAGATTCCATGTTCTACCGCAGCATGAAGGCTCTTCGTGATCTCTTCGGATACCGGGAAATCCATATCCGCTACCCACAGGGGCAGCACATCCGCCGGCTTTCCTCTCTCCACCGCAAAATCATATTTCAGACAATTCGTTCCCTTCCGGTTCGTAATCTTATCAAAATTGTATGTAGTCATACGAATTCACTTACCTTTCGTCAACCTGCAAACTTTATGCCTGTGGCTCCAGACTGCAGATTAAATTTTATCGGTCGCATGCATTCTTCCAGACCTTCTGCACGCCTTGACACGTCGCATCGTTGCCAGCCCTCTGTGAAGCTCCCCACAGAGCTGGCTGAACTATTATGTATACCAGGTTACACCCACACTAAGCAAATGCCTGCTCTAAATCTGCCAGCAGATCATCAATATTTTCAATTCCAACTGACATTCTCAGAAGCTTTTCGTCCACACCCAGCGCTTCTCTGACCTCAACCGGTACATCTGCATGGGTCTGCTTCATCGGATAGGTCAGAAGGCTTTCCACGCCGCCCAGACTCTCCGCAAAACGGATCAATTTAACGCTCTCCAAAATCTTAACAGCTTTCTCAGCAGAATTCAATCGGAATGAAATCATTCCGCCATATCCGCTGCACTGTCTGTCGATCAGCGCCTTATCCGTTCTCGAATCCAGACCGATATAATATACCTTCTCCACTTCCGGTCTCTGTTCCAGCCAGTGTGCGATCGCCAGGGCATTTTTCTGATGCTGTTCCATACGTACAGCCAGAGTCTTAATTCCTCGAAGCAATAGCCAACTATCAAACGCAGACAGACAGGCTCCTGTCGTCTTATAAATATTGTTCAGCTGCTGATACAGGGCATCATCCTTTACTACCAGGAATCCGGACAATGTATCGTTATGTCCTTCCAGATATTTCGTACCGCTGTGCACTACAATATCCGCACCTAAGGTAAGCGGCTTCTGAAAATACGGGGATAAAAAGGTATTATCAACGATCAGAATGCAGTCATGCGCGTGTGCCAATTCTGCGATTGCCTGAATATCTGCGACCTTCATCATAGGGTTGGAAGGTGTCTCGAGATAAATCGCTTTCGTCTCCGGACGGATCGCCGCCTTCACAGTCTCCACATTTGAAGTATCCACACAATCTACAGATATTCCGTTCTTATGGCTGATCGTGTTCCAAAGTCTTAATGTACCGCCGTACAGATCATCCGTAGCAATCAGATGGTCTCCGGGAGAAAAAATCTCCATCAGTGCAGTGATCGCCGCCATACCGGTAGAAAATGCCAAAGCCTCCGTTCCCTGTTCCAACAGGGCAACCGTCTTCTGCACTTCATCTCTGGTGGGGTTACCGCAACGGGAATAATCATATCCTGTGCTCTGCCCCAGTCCCGGATGAGCATACGCCGCATTCTGATAGATGGGCATGCTGATGGCTCCAAACGGATCCCTTCTCTCATTACTTCCCTGGACACATATGGTCTCTGCTGCAAATGCCATCTTTTTCTCCTCCTATGCCTATTTATAATACTGTATTTTATATTCCTACTGTTCCAGTAGGTATAGTATATATTTAGCATAGTAAGAAATAAAAGTCAATATCTTTTTACCAATAAAGCTTCATCTGTTCTTTTGCTTCCTTTTCTGAAATTCCTCGTCTCGTATACTGGTCAAACAATTCACACATGCTGATCTCATCCTCCTCTGCAATAATTCCACAATAGAATTCCAATGAATTCAGTCAGGAAAAACTGTACAAAAACAGAGCTGTGGAAATTGGTTATTTCTCACAGCTCTGCTTTTTGTGCAATTTACTTTTTAAAAGTTTAATCCAGTTCGAACAGCTCCTGGGCACTGATAGTGATGCTATCGGTATTCGTAGGAGTGGTTTTGGAGCCATTTTCAAACATAGTGTAGACCCGAACGTATACATTCATCGCCTCGGCGTCGGATCTGACAACACCGGAATCCGCATTGAACAATCCCATCTCCGACAACGGATAAGTCACGGTATAGGTCAGGTTGTTGCCAACCACATAGTGACCATTTTGAACCGCTACGGCATTACCCGAAGTATCTTTTACAGACGACACATTCAGCGGAACTACCTTTTCAGTGATTCCTTCCACTGTCTTTGCGTCGGCAGCTGTACCGGCGGATCTGTAGAATTCTACGCAGATCTGCGGGTTACCGCTTAAGATATTATCATCTTCCGCTACGAACTTCACACTGACCACATCTCCTGCTTCGGTGGATCTGATGTTACCCTGATCTGCTGCCTTCAGGATCGTATTGTTTGCAGGATCGCTGATTACATAAATGGATTCCATGTCATAGTCATTATCATCCCTGAACGATATGCGAGGTGCTGATACACCGGCATTATATGCTGCAATGATCGTATTGACGAAAAGTTTCATCTCCGCACCATTATCCGGTCTGGAATGACCTGCTCCGGAATAGGTAACATTACCCATGGTATAAATGTAATAATTATTTACGACATCATTGGGACAAATGCTGTAAATATTGGTAGACTGAACATTTGAGTCATAAATATCCGACAGACAATACCATACTACAATATCACTTCTTCCATCACCATCACGGTCCAATTCCATATTGGGCTGCAGCCACTGATAATGCGTTGAACTTACCTTCAGGCTCTTCCTCTGATTGATTTCTTTAATTTCCTCTTTAGAAATCAAATACGGATACTGCGTAATCTGTCCTTCATTCACCTGTGTCGCTTTCAGAGCCGGTGGGGAAGCACCTTCCAAACAATAATCCCCTTTCATCATGTAACTGGCCTTATTCCATCCAGCATCCCAATACTTTCCCTTAAATCCGGCTTTATATAAGAGCTCATTATTTACAGGGAAAAGACTACCCTTATAGGACTTATTGGCTTGTAAACTATCCAACTGTTTCCTCAGGAATCGAACTACCGTGTATTTCGTAAGCCCTTCCTTCTGATTCAGGTCAATGTCTGTATTTGGTATCTTGAGAGTATCATACTGATACGTCTTCAAAGTCTCCAGATATTTCTGGTAGTGTTGTCTCTCGGTATCGTTTGGAGCCCAGTCCACCATCTGCTTATAGTATTCCTTCAGCTCTCCGTATCTGTCCAGACCTACGGAAGCTCGGATGGTCTTATTGAATTCATATCCCCAGTACCATCCGTTATCGTTACTCTCAGCAGTTCCGTTATCGTTATATTGCCGCCTACTATACATATCATTGATATATGACGTGGTATCATGTGTAAATAATACACTTCTTCCGGACTCTATATAGTCACGTACTGCCCGGCCTACCGCCAGATTTTTTCTGGCACCACTCAGTTTGTCCGTATACAAATTGGTATGACCATCCTTCTGACTTTCTGACACATCATACCACCGATAATCATAACCGAACCGATAACTATCTGCAAATCCTAAAATCAGCATATCATAGGTCTGAAAATATTCATATGACTTCACATAACAATTCTCTATATCTGTATCACTGATATTATAAATATGCAATCTATCTCTTAACAGCTCAATTACCGATACACTGTCTACCTGAACATCCCAGTCCTTAAGATTACTTATATAAGATTGAAATGTACCATCGTATTTCAGATCCCAATTATTTCCATTATCCGATTTTAACTGTAAAATCCGGATCTTTTTACGTTCTCCCTGCACTTGCACAGCAGTATATCCGGATCTTGCAGTTCTGACCAATGGATCAGCATTATCATAAAATACAATTTTCCATGGTATGACACCCACATAATCATCCGGCAGCTGACGCATTACTTTATATATATTTCCGGTACGCAATTCATAATGTGCAGAACCATTGTTATTGATCGGCTCTACTTTATTCCATGCATCACCGTTCCTAATATATACATTGATTCCGGTCAGTTCCTCTGAGTTGCTGCTATGATTGCCAATAGAATCTGATCCGAGGAACCGTCCATCAGAGTTCTTATCAACAAACAGCTTACAGTCATAAGAAGCTGTTACCGGTGAAGCGACTCTATTGTCCAAGGTAAATATATACTGTAGCTGATACTTACCATCAATGGCAGACAGATACGTCTGGTTTGGATCATCTTTGTCATTACCATAGGACAGTTCCTCCGGATAAGGACGTTCGCCAGAGATATTTGTTACCCAGTCGACGGATAGCTTAGACAAATTCAAATAATTACAGAATCTGCGTTGACGTTCCTCAAGATCAGAAGACGCCTCCAATAACTGACTCTCTGCAAATACATTCTTCTGCCAATAGAGATACTCGCCGTTTGTTGCATCCCTGGCTGACACAATCTCCTGTACAAACTGATAAAAATAGGAATTTTTATCCATAGTTTTTGTAGTTGCAGCATCCTTTGCATCATTCAAAAATGCATCCGCAATTACCACAGGATACCCGGCCTGTACATACTGTAATAATTCCTTACATTTCGTGGAATTCATGTCATTACCGGGACCACGATATGTCGTTGCCTTGTTATTTTTATCCTCACTATTATCATTGATCTTATGATTCAATGACGCATCCTGTAATCTGTGCTGATCATTGTAGCTTTCACCGGAATAGTCATAATAATCTCCCACATGAGAATAAATCAGACCATCCATTGTAGTATCATTATATTTCGTCCTCCCATTTTCATCTGTGTTCATCGTCCCGGTCTTTGCACCAAGATAAATCATATCATACTGTTCATTTAGATCCTCTATTTTACCGATAAACTCTGCGGATGCCATTTTACGGATATTGATCTTACCGGTATAGGTATCTCCCATTCCCATAAATTGTTTAATGGTTTTGTCCAGATTCGCATCAAAATCATAACATGGTTCCAAATCCAATACTGTAATCTCAGATTTCACCGTCACTCTGTGCATATACCAGTTCAGAATGTATCTTGTAATGGATGCTTTTGTGATTTTTTCTTCCAATTTAGTGGAAGTGATCCCATTCTTTTCCGCCAGGAAATTCTCATACTGAATCTCTTTTAATACTGCTCCGAAGGTTGCTACTTTCGCCGCAGTCCCTTTACAGTCAGTCAGGAAGTCAGAGGCAACATATGGCGTCGCACTGTCATCATTCAGATAAACATTGTCATATAAAGCCTCTTTCACGGAATCGCTCAAACTAAGCGAAGCTGCCGTCTGACCGTTCCAATAAGCATCTCCCTTTGAAGCAACTTCTTTGGCAATATTATCATCGGAAACTTTTAAGATCGTCAGTGCCATCTGTGTCAGTATCTTATTATTCTGATTATTATTCGGCTCCTCAGCCAGCGTTTTATTTTGGCTGTAAAATCCGTAATCCATGACCACCGGTACTCTGTCTGCATCATTCCGCTCACCGGTAGTATCCTTAATGCCGAATATCATCTTCGTCAGAGCGGTTGCTGCAGAAGTCATATTCACAGATTCCGCTGCATAACTTCCCCTGCCGGAGAGATAGATCAGATCCACGTTGTCCAGATCCACGCCATAATAAGCCTGTTCCTCCGGATTCACCAGTTTCGCCAGTTCCTCCACTGTCAACGTTGTCACTTCAATCTTCAGTTGATCAATATCTCTATCTCCGCCAGTACCAGAAGGGCTGCCGCTCTCATACCGGCTGGTGCCGGACAGATTCAGGACCTGTTTCTTGAACCATTCTTTATTGTAGAAACCACCGTCATATGCTACAGTATCCAACGCATCCTTCGCATTATCACCTATAAAATCATAGCTGTTTGATGCATCGTAGCCTAATTCATCTCGAAGATGAACCTGCATAGTACCGCTGCTTTCCAGCACATATTTACCGTTATCATTTCTCTTATAAGAATCGATCAGTTTGTAGTCTCCATTAGTGCTGGATAATGTCACCTTAGACACATAATACTCACCGGAGGGGTTTTCCGTGAAATGCACAAAATAGCCATCCGCAGGATTAGACAGTTTATAACTTTCCGTTCCATTCGGATTTTGCGTCCAGGTTGCCCATAAAGTAGGTGTGGTGTTGGCCATATTCAAAATATAGAGATTCTTCTGTTCGGAAGTTACAATATCATTTCCGGATGTGCTTTGTACGCTGAAGGTCTGCATCTCATTACCGGATCCCGCTGCCGCGTCATTCCCAGATGCAGAGGCGGCCGTTACCAGTCCCGAGCTCTCCGCTGTCGTCGCTTCTCCCAGATTTTCTGACGCTCCGGAAGTATCTTCGGAAGTTATGGCAGTGCTCTGGATAGCATATCCCGCAGGCAGATTTCTGCCGTATACCACCTTACCAAGGTAAGTGTATACATCATCAGCAGTCTTGGTATACACTTCCCTACCGACATATTTAGCTGCCTCAAAATCAATGGTATTAACATTGTTCATACTGCCATTGGAATTCTCATCGTCCGGTGTCAGTGCATATCTCGCAGGTGCCAGAGCTGTCAGTGCATCCGCCGCATCACCGATGGTCATTTCCAGATTTCCTCCGGTAGCACTGGACACTTTAGAAAATACAGGAGATACACTCTGTTTGTTCTCGTTAGAAGCTCCGGAAGCCTCAATCGTACTATACCGGTCATAACGTTCATTGCTGTCTCCCTCTCTAAACAACCTATACACCGATTCCGTCTGTGTATAGGTATACTGACCGTTATTCTCCGTATTTTTCACAAAAGAGCCACGGATCTCTTCGGTCCGGCTTCCGCCCTCTCCGTATGCAGAGAAGCTGACCGGACCGTTGCTTCCTGCGAGATCCCCCAGGCTGTTATTGTCGATTGTAGCCATGGCTGCTAATCTCTCCGACGACGCCGGCAGTTCGGACAACTTACGTCCTTCAGATACCGGTTCCTCACCGCCGATCAGGTATCCGATGGAAGCATCCGATTTGGAAGGCACGATCTCTAAAATGTGAAAGGTGCCGTCAGAAGATGACACTGTATCCTGTACCAGCTTCTCGATACCGGGCAGTGTCATCTCCTGTGCACTTACTTCCATAGAGCCATAGCTCTGGCAGACTCCAGCTGCCAAAGCTATGGTGAGGATTCCGGCTATGTACTTTTTTGTGTTGTGCTTCAAGTTACCCGTCATTGTGCATCCTTCCTGTTCCACTGTATTACTAATACACGGTCCAGCCTATAATCCTGTTCATTATAATGATCTTTATCATAGAACTGCAGATACAGGTCTTTATTCTGCTCCATGGCATCAATGGATATCTGTAAAACACCTTCATCTGCCGTCCATGTAGTTGCAGAAATTCCTGTACCTCCAGCCAGCTTGCTATCTCCGTACATTTTACTGCCCAGATTCAGCCAATTACCGGAATCTTTCAATCCCAGATTTCCTGTATAAAAGCCATACAAAGTCACATAAATCCACTGGTTATACAATGCCGGACTGGGTTCCCATTTCCCGGTCACCTTATTTTGTGCAGTTTCGTTACCCCAATGATTATGATTAGGATCATTTTTGCAGGCATCACACTTACATCTCGGATAAATCGCCTGTCCTTGATTAACTGTCATATAACGACTTCCACTGGGGAACAGTACTTTACATTCCGGTATCAGAATATCTGTCTCTGCAATCACATTCCCCTCTTCATCCACTGCTTCCAGTGTCAATCGATATTCCTGATTCCATGGAAGTGAATATTTTGCCCAAATATATGCATGGTCATTTTTCGAATCATAAGTCATATTTGGAAATACCTGTCGTGTTCCATCTTCGTAAGCATCAGGGAGACTTCCTTTTTTATCTCTCTCCTTATATCTGCTGAATCCAACCATTCTTTGCGACAAAATATTTACGTATTCTTTATCCTTACTAGGATCAAGCTGATCTTCAATTTCCCTCGATGCCGCCAGACCTAATTCTGCATCATTAGCAAATCTCCAGGTTACTTTACCTGTGCCATCATAATTTTCCAACCAACACTCTATTTCACCGTTTCTGTTCAGTACAAACTGATCGCTGTTGATATACGGTTTATCCTCCGCCAGTGCCGTCTTCAGCTTGGGAATCTTAATATCTATTGTGGGATATACCGTCGTTGTAGCATCCAGTTGTACCGTAGCACGTACAGTCACGGGCGGCTCATATACATTTTCATGGTAACTACAATATAATATCTGTTCATAAACACTGCTAGAAGGACCAAATGTATATCCTTTAGAATCTCCTACTATTTCCCAAGAAATCTTCGGATAACCGTTCCGATAATCCGCCCAGGAAGGAAGACATTCAATATTAACACAATAGCCGATTCTCTTTTGGTTTCCCTCATCGAATTTATAGGTAGTCAGAGTTTCAGCAATCAGTTCCGCACTGTATTTTCCAGGAACATTAGATACTGTGATCAATGCCTCATCCTTCATAGAAGGATCTGCTACTGATGAGCAAGTCACCCTTAGCACATGATATCCCTGTTTTTCCTCTGGATCCGCTACAAGATATGCAGTCATAGCTCCTGTCTTTGGAATTACAGTTCTCGTTGCTCGAGCAGTGCCATCCACACGTTCCACAGTCCATTCTACGCCTTCTGCTTTTGCACTGTCCTTGCCATCTAAGGTACATGTGAAATTAATTCTTTTACCATCACCGACTGCGTTAGCCTCCTGTCCATTCTGCCAACTCTCCAAAGGAATCAGGCTGCCATCATGTGGCGTAATCGTCAGAGAGTCTATCAATCTCTCTTCTACTGTCACATATGCATATGCCACCATACTCGTATCTGCTTTTGCAGTACATTTTACCACCAGCACATTCGTGCCGCTAGTTTCCTCATCATCTACTTTTAAAATACCATCCTGATTGATCGTACTCTTACAATTAGCCCCGGAAGCATAAGACACACTCCAGGTAACACCCTCGGCAACTGCCTCTGCGTCACCGCTCAAATTATAGGTAAATTGCTGTATCTTGCCCTGAGGTAATGTTGCACTGGGAGGATCAATAGTCAGAGCACTGATCCATGCGTACGCGGTTCCGGTCTTCTCCAGGTCATTTCTAAGCTTAATAGTCTCTGCAATGTCATAGCTTCTGTCCTGGTAAGTGAAGGTCATATTCAGAATAACTTTCCGCTTGTCCTTCACCTGGCTTAAGTCTACGCTGAAGATTGTGACATGCTCTGCCATAAGTGCCGGGGTCGCGGTGGTTGGATCTCCTACGACGAGATTGCCGTCCGCATCCGTTGTATTTTTCACTTCATAGAGGTATACCTGATTTGCAGTCGCATAATCCCCTGACGCGGTTCCCTGCCAGCGGATCATATAGGTATTCTCGTTATTGACCAGACGCAATTCGCTGACATGGGCTGTGGTGATCTCATTGCCGGCTGCATCCTTGGCGGTACTGCCATCCAGATCCACTGCTGTGCCGGTATGATCCGGTGTGAAATTAATATCCTTCTCCACATCAATGATCAGGTCGATCATCTGATTCGCTGCAAGCTGTGCTTCTTCCTGCAGGGTCAGTTCCTTATTCCCCCGCAGGTAGGAATTGTTGCCTGCGACGATAAAGGCGCCCACGGATCCTGCCACAATGGTCATGATTGCCAGGGACACTATCACTTCTACGAGAGTGAATCCTTTTTTTCCGATACGCATAGTCAACCTCCTTATTTCTTCAGGATTTTGCCGGTTCTGCCGACTGTTGTGATTGTTATCGTTCTTGTTCCATTGCTGATCACAATTTTTTTACAATAGTCCCTTACCACATCTACAGCAGCGCAGGTCTTCTCTTCAAAAGCTCCCGATGCTCTGTTGAACACCAGATGCAGTCCATCGGTTGCGGACGCATAAGGTAATGTACCTTTTAATTGTGACAGATTATAGGGAGTAGAATCGTCATCAAAATATACTTGTATTGTGATAGGCTCCTTCCCCACGCTTCTATCCGAAACGATGGTTCCACCCTGATAGATCTGTGCCCGGTACTCGCCGGTACTACTATTTTGCAGCAGCACAAACTCCACCTGGTTCTGTTCTTTCCCAAGGGTCAGCACTCTTGCTCTCTCCAGGGTCGAAACGATCTCATCCGCACATTTTGCAGTTTTTCTTCCGGTGAGTGTTCCCACAGACAATCCAATGACTCCCACCACGATCGCCATGATGGCGACGACGATGATGAGCTCCACCAGGGAGAAGCCACCGTTTTTATTGTTTCTGCCAGTTCTCATATACGATCAGGTCTCCTAAATTAATATCGCTGTTCAGGTAGGTCTTATTGTTATTCTGCAGGTAACCTTCGCCGCCGATCAGGAAATCCACCACATGATATTCCTTCTGACCGCCGCCGGAGCCCGTAATCTCCTTGGAATAGGTCAGCGCACGAAGCACTGCTTCCTTGTCCGGTGTCACTTTCACATTCTGTCCTAACTTGATATCGCCACCTGCCAGGATCACACCGTTAAATTCCTTACTATCCTGTATCTTCACATCGCCTGTCGCGATAATGATACCATTCTTGAAATCCGGATGTCCTGCTTCGGGATAGGTATAATCACCATATACGATGACTGCCTTGCAATTCGGATAAGCACTACTTTCAAAATACTTCTCTGTATCAACGACCAGTCCCGCGCCACGGACCACACCGGTAAAGCTTGTGATCGCGTCCGTATTTACCAGATTGCTATATACATTGGCAGTATCCGCTTTTTCGGAAGGAGTAAGCTGCTCATAGCCATCGATCAGCTTCTTACAGAGTGCCTTGAATTTGGAATCATCCGCTGCCAGCTGCTGCTTGTAGCCGATGTTGCTCTGATCACTGCCTAATGTGGCATTCAGCAGACTGCCGTTGTAGCTGCCTGTGGTCTGATCCTTGTCGAACATCACCACATTACCTGCCAGGTGCATGATGTAGGCACCGGCACTCTGATTCCGGATCTTGATGCCATCGGTGTAGATGCTGGCATAGGCATCCATGGTACTCTTATTTACCTTATAATAATCCTGAAGATACCGGTTGGCAGCTTCTCTCCCCGCCTGGGTGGAGCTGTCAAAGGACACGTAATAATACACAATGGTGATCTTGCTGTTTAATCTCTTATAAAAAGTACGGACGCCCTGACTGTCGCTGCTACCGTTCGTAATAAACTTCGTAATACCATAGGAAGCAAGGCTGTTACCGCCCAGCATACTGCTGGTAGCATTAAAATCAACTGCCGTATTCCCCATAGTATCTGCCTGCTCCTTAGTCACGGGATTAGAACGCTGTTTTACCAGATCTGCCGGTACCAGATATGCCAGCTGGTCACTTTTGACTGCAATGGACTGCCCCATCAGGATATCCTTTCGGTCGGATGCGTTGCCATTGAGATTCCCATCCGCCTCGGTGAGATTATCCTTAGCAGTTTTCGTGGCAATATAGGTATTACCTGCCAGAGTCAGATTGATCAGACCGCTCAAATCAATATCCGTTCCGGTACCGTTGACTACGATGGCACTGCTGTCACCGTTCTCCCCGGTGCCGAAGCCTATATACTGTCCGGAGTAATTCTCATCCACCAGACTGCCTGCGGTGAAATTATTATTTGCGCCGTCTATGCGCAGATCTCCCGCTACATAAACATCATTTCCCTTGAAATTCATATACGCGCTGCCGGTAGATGTCGCTGCTCCGTGCATGGTGATCTTGCCTGCCCACAGTTCTCCATAGCTGTCGGATTCCAGTTTCGCGCCCTTGCCCAGATACAGTTCTGTAGCCGCTACCATACGCTTATCATCATTTTCCTTACCTGTCGGCTCTGCCAGGGTCAGGGTCACATTTGCACTGTTTGTATCATCCTCATTCCCCACCAGTACCTTGTCCGCATAGAAGCTTCCGGCGATCTTCGCGTCGCTTAATTTGCCGCTCTCCGCTACCACCTGAATATTCTTCTGCGCCACCAGTGACATGCCGGTCAGTGAAGGCAGGCTTACTGCCTGTGCAAAGCTCATATCCGGCATTTTCACACGGATATCCGTCTGGATCACAGAGACATAACCATTATCATTGGTATAAGTCACCTTTAATTTCTGAAAAGATAATCCGTCCGTGAACAGGGTAAGCTGTCCCTTAGGCAGATCGCTCACCGCATCTCCAGAGCCGTTTGTGCCCGTCATCTGCTCGGCGCCGTCCACCATCCGTATTGTATAGGAATTGACTCCGTCACCGGTCTGCAACACTGTATTTTCCTTCACTTCCGGTGACAGACTGTCAAACAGTTTCTTCAGATCATAGTAATTTAAGCTTACGGTATCACTGCACTGATACGCCTTCTGCATACTGCTTAAGAACGCATAGCGGAGCTTACTCTCCTTCTCGGATACGGAAGTGTCATCATAGTTCACCAGAATCTGCGTGTAGGCATCTCCCAGGGACGCGGACACCTGCTCTTCCATATGGACACGGATCTCATCCAGCACTGTCTCTGCCGAATAGAAGTTGTCCTTCGCCTGCAGATTATTCGCCTTCATCTGATAGTTCAATAAGGACATATACATCAAAACACTGGCTAAAATGCCAATAAAGGCCATGGCTATGATCACAATGACCATTGCCGAGCCCTTATCGTCTGTCTGTTTATGTAATTTGAAGTCTCTGCCACGTATCTTCATGGTTCTTACGCTTCCTTCCGGATTCTCCTGTTATTCCGTTACCGTTCCTGTCATAGTAATGATCGGGCTGCCGTCTGCTATCTTATCCTCTGCATAGACCTTCACTTCCATGTCGTAAATACGGTCCTGTGCCCTGGCCGGTGTCAGATTCGTCACTGACATGATGTTCTTCGCCAGTTCATAATTAAGTCCCGTTCCGGCTCCCGCGCCGGTCATGCTGGAATTCTCAAATACATATGCCGTAAGTCCGTCACTCTCGTCCAGCAGATTCGTGCGAAGAGTTCCCGCAGATGTCTGTGTCGTGCCGGAGGTGGGCATCCATCCGGGCCATGCTTCCCGCAGTTCCAGAGATATCCCATACTTACTGCGCATGGTATCATAATCTGTCGCGAAGACATCCCTCAACATATCTATTCTGTCCTGTCTCTCGGTCTGCTCCACTACCAGCAGATTCGTCTCCACATTGTCCGGGTTGTTGAACACTATCCGGTCTATAATGGCAGGTCTTCCGGCATCGTAGTGCGCGCTCTCCACACGAGGCTGTACACAGACAATGATATTCGCCAATTGATTGCCAAGCTCGTTGACATCATTCACCTGTGCTGCACGGCTGCGCACACTGTCTTCGTTGGAAAAAATCACATAATCCGCTCCCGTCTGCGGATAGTCCGCAGATCTGTCCGTTGCCAGGATCGTGGGATCACAATGATACGTTGTGGAAGCTGTGACAAGATAGACTTCTGTCTCCACCGTAGCTCCCGTTGCCAGCGTCACGTTGATCTTACTGCTGTCAATATTGATCTCGGTCTTCGTTGTAGTATGCTGTATGATATCTGGTGTATAGAGTCCTCCGCCGAAATAAGAATAAGCTTCCTTGGCGCCGTCAGCCGCTTCACTGTAGACAGCATTCAGATTGCCCGCCAGGTTACTGATATCTACCCGTGCCACACTGTTCACCGCACTGTAGGCTGTGGGATCCACCTTCACCACTACATCATAAGTACCGGAAGTGGTGGAATCGTCCCGGATCGTGTAGGTCCAGATGCCGGTCGTGTCGTCTTTTACTGCGGTATTGGTAAATCCCGCAGGTGAAGCGCCCGTGTAAATATCGGACATTTCCTCCAGAGAATGTGCCTCGAACATTTCCATGACGTCCTCAGCGATCGCCGTGGCATGCATCGTGGTACGGGACTTTGCATTGGTCCTTGCCGATGTCACAAAGCTGTGCAGCAGTGGCACTACAATGATTGAGAGGATCACAATGGCGATCAGAAGCTCCACCAGGGAAAAGCCTTCATTATTCAGTTGTCTTTTCTTCCTATGCTTCTGCATTACGACAACTCCCGATTAGCAAATCTATTAGTTCACGTTTCCAAATATTGTCTGTACACCCATAGGCATATCGGGAATATAGGGTTCCCCATATACCTTATCCGTGCCCAGCAGATAATACGTATTCAGGTTCATATTGCCGGACAATTTTCCGTCATCACCGTTATAGCTGATGTTCACGCCCTGGATGCTCTGACGCTCCTGCTGATTGTAAATATATCGAACCAGCCCCTTGAAATCATCATAGGTACATTCGATACTGATGCCCAAAGGCACCTCATACATATGAGTCTCCGCATAGGTAGTTCCCTCTGTGGAGACAGGGGATGAAGTAACCGTGGTCGTATCTGTGCCCGACACTGCAGCATCTGCTTCCGCTGCTGCGGTATCCGCCGGTGCATCCGCAGTTGCAGCCGCCAGGGCAGAATTATCTGCGGAAGCCTGTGCATCATACGCCACTTCTCCTATGGTTCCGAAAGAGATGTTTGCTACATAGGTTCTGGTAGCATCCTCCATGTTCTTCACCATCATAATGCTGTCTTCCGGTAAAATATCTGCAGGAAAACGATTCTCAAACCCGGTAATATATGTCTTCATCTTCTCGGTAGCAGCCAGATAATCTGCCTTACGCTGCTCCAACACCTCCAGTGTAGACACCTGGGATCTTAATGACATATTCTGACTTTCCATAGCATCCGACAACTCATTAAACTTCGCATATACCAGGAAATAAGTCACCACGACCAGAAGGACTCCCAGTACCGCGATCAAAAGCTGAATTTCACTCTTTTTTACTTTCATCTCTTATCCGCCTCCTACTGTGCTGTGGTACCGGCTGCATCTCCGGTGTTTTCTGCCTCTTCGCTATCCGCGTGGATATCTGCATACGTACCTGTAATAGAGAAAGTAACCGCTGATTCTCCCAGTTCATTCTGCGCATCTGTAATATTGCTGATCTGCACATCCTCGATGCTCTCCATATTGCGGATATTCAGAATCGTTCTCGCTGCCGCAGCCTTACCTTCCACAGTTACAGACATGCTGATTCCCGTCTGATCCGAACTAAAGCTGTTGGTCCAGAAGCTGTCCGGTAATATCTGCTCCAGCTCATTGATGAATTCTACAAGATTCTCGTTAGGTGTCTCAGTATATGCATACAGGTACTCATATTTATCATACTGTGCTGCCGTTGAGAGATATTCATTATATACTGTCTGCGCGGGCTGTAATTCCTCGACTCTCGCCTGCAGAGCCACATTCTCCGCCACGGTGCCGAAGTATCTGGTCAGGGAAGTCACTGCCATGGCGATGGACAGGATCACGCCCAGCACCAGGACCGCCACACTGACGAAGGTATAGTTCGTACCGCTGACTACGGTCATGCCCTTGGCCTTCTGCTGGCTCTTATCGATCAGTCCCACAGGGGCGAGTACTGCGCCCAGGCAGGAAATATAGGCTGCGGGTCTGGTGGAACGGATGGCCTTGCTCATGCCGATCTTGTCATCCATCTCGGACAGGGTATGTACCTTGCGCTCCAGACAGTTGGTGAACAGCTTGCTCATGCCGCTGAAGCTGCCGCCCAGACCGGTAACATAGGACTTTTCAATGGGATTTTCACTGTTCCTGGAATCATAGAAGTCAATGACACGGCTCACACCCACGATCAGAGGCTCCAGCGAAGCGGTGATCTTCTGTCTTGCTGCTGTGACCTCCACATTACCGGCATCCTCATCTTCCCAGCGTCCGGCATTTTCTTCCCAGACTTTGTCTCCCGGATGGAGCACTCTATTCAGACATGTTTTCTTCTGGAAACGTTCTACCGCACTCATGGGATCGTTCACGGCATAGGCTCCGGAAGCGATCATAGTATCAATAGCATCCTGCACACCATAAGCCACCGTTCTCTGTAATAACACCTTACCGGCGGAAAGCACGGTCACAATGGTGCTGTTCTCATCGATTTTGATGACCATAGTAACTTTTTCGGACTTCTCATCGCGGAGAATCTGGTATAAGCTGTTGCTGCTGTAGTCGAAACACTCGATCTCCCAGCCGCACATCTGTGCCAACTGATAATAGCTGTTTAAAAGAGCCTTGGGTACGGCCAGAGCCATGACACGCAACTTGCCATTCTCTGCCAGACCGCCTGCCAGATAATGTCCGATCTCATATTGGGTCAGATCCACCGGGAAATAGTCACTGGCATTGGTCTTCACCAATGCCTCGATCTTGTTCGCCTTGACATTGGGGATCTGTACCTCACGGCTCGCCACTCTGGTAGAAGAAATGGTAAAGATCACTTTCTTCGTCCGAATGCCGTTCGTCCCCAGTGCATTCGCCAGATGATCTGCGTAATCCTGTGTCGGCTGCAGCATACCATCCACCACGATGCCCTCCGGCGTCTCCACTGTCAGTACCTTATAGACCTTCGGCTTTTTCACCTTATAGTCCATCTCGCAGATCTTCGTAAAAGAGTTTCCGATCTCAATACTCAATACGCGATTGTTCATTGCCATGTTTCTACCCTTCCTCTTCCCGGTATTTATCGTATTTCAAAAGCCTTCCGCCATCGCGGAATCTTTGAAGAACTTTCTGAAATCATGTTCGAAATGCGGATATCTTTTATAAGTAAAAATGCAGATACCACTGTAAGAATTCATTTCCCCAGAGGACGGCGATTGCCACCCCTGCAGAGAGATACGGTCCCATGGCGAGGACATGTCCTTCGCCGCTTACTTTCATACGGATCAGATGAATCACGGAACCGATGATACATCCCAGTAAAAATGCAAAAATAATCAATTTCCAGCCGAGCAGCAGTCCACAGACCGCCATCAGCTTCACATCACCGCCGCCGATGGCTCTGCCTCCGGTAGCGTAATACAAAATAAGCAAAAATACACTGACACACAGGAAGCCGATCAGGAAATCCAGCCATTGTTCATAATGGAAGACTCCGTGGATCAGCCCCAGTGCCAGTATAAATAAGTTAAATCCCACAGGGATCTCATATGTTCTGAAATCAATCACACTTAAAGCAAGAAGTGCACTAAACAACAAGCAATAGACTAGGGAATCCACGCTCATCCCATATTTCCAGAATACGAGCAGGTACAGCACTCCGTTCAGTGCCTCGATGACGGGGTACTGAACGGAGATATGTGCCTTGCATTTCCGACATCTGCCTCCCAGCGCCAGGTAGCTGAACAGCGGTACGAGGTCGTACCACCGCAGCTGATAACCGCAGTTCATGCAGTGAGACCTGGTCGTTACAATATTCTCTTTTTTCGGGATACGGTAGATCAACACATTGAGGAAGCTACCGATTACGATGCCATAGAGGAAAACCACTATGTAGAGTAAAATTGTAGGGAGCATGTCAGTTGCCTTTCATTTTAGTTAAATGCGCCTGATACTGTTACTGCACCAGTAGCTGCTGTATAAGAAATAGTTACAACATAACTCTGACCATTGTGAGATGAAGAGGTAAAGTCAATAGGTCCAGGTACAACAGAGTTCAGTTCTGCAAGTAAATCTGCTGATCCACCAGTATACGCTGCGTTATCCGGTGCTGTTACAGTAACTGATGTAGTTGTAGAAGACAATCCTAATGAATTATAAATTGCCTCATCCGCAACTGCAATTTCTACTGCATGCTGGAACTCATCTGCAGCACTCACATCTTTCTGAACACGTGAATTTTCAACGTATTTCAGATACTGAGGTGCTAATACACCAATCAGAACTGCCATAATAGCGATAACGATGATCAGTTCTACCAGGGAGAAACCTTTGTTTGTTAAGCTCTTCTGTTTCTTGTTCATAATAACATTCTCCTTTTTATGTGTTTTTTAATTTCAGGGTAGTAAGTTTTCCGCCCCATTTATTAATTATCGTTCTGTCCCTACACAGAACGGATAATCCTTTTAAATATTATCAAGCGCCTCGTACATAGACATCATCGGCATCATGCAGGCTGCAATCAAACCTCCAACTACAATTGCAAGGGCAACAATAATCATCGGTTCCATAGCCGCCATCAGAGATTGAACAGCCATTTCTACCTCTTCGTCATAATAATCTGCCAATTTGTCAAGCATTTCCTCAGTATTACCAGATTCTTCACCAATACGAATCATCTGATATACCATGGGCGGAAATAGTCCACACTCTTGCAGAGGCCTTGACAACGGCATACCTATCGTAATTTCTTCTTTTGCATCCTGTAACGCTTCTTTAAAATAAACATTAGTCATGACTCCGGATACTATATCCACTGCTTCTATCAATGGAACACCTGCCCCCATCAAAGTGCTTAGTGTTCTAGCCATCATTGACGCAGCAGACTTTGTAACCAACTTGCTAAAAAGAGGAACTTTTAAAACAATTTTTCCAAAAAAATGTTTTCCTACATTTGTCTCTGCAAATACCTTTATTCCAAAGGCAATCATTGCAATTACCGGAACTATAATAAACCAATAATTTATGATACCATGGCTTAAATTGACATACAACTTAGTTATCCAAGGTAGTTCCGTATTTAATTGTACAAACATGTCCTCGTAAGATGGAATGACCTTCACCAACATAACAATAGTAACTATGATTGCAACCACGCATACCGCAATAGGATAAATCATTGCCTTTTTAACCATTGCCTGTGTCTTATGTGATCGTTCCAACTGTGTCGCCACTCGATCCATAGCCGTTTCCAGACTACCGGATGCTTCACCCGCAGCCACCATGTTCACCATAATCCCCGGGAATACCTTCGGATGCTCTTCCAGGGAATCCGCCAGGGTCTCACCCTTTTCCACGCTGATGCGGACTTCCTTCAGTGCGTCCTGCAATCTCTTGTTCTCTGTCTGCTCGCAGAGCATTTTCAGGGATTCGAGGATGCTGACGCCCGCTTTGGTCATACTGACGAACTGGCGGCACATGACGCTGAGATCCCTGGCCTTGGGCCATCCGCCGATCTGGATGTCGATGTCTTTCGTCAAGAAGCTCTGTTCTCCCAGATCGATAACGGTCAGCTCCTGCCTTCTCAGTTCTGCCATTGCCAGATCCTTGTTATCCGCTTCCAAACTTCCCTTTACTTCTTTTCCAGCCTTTGTGATGGCTCTGTAGCCATAGGTCGCCATGTGCCTTTCCTCCAATACGTCTCTATCTTTAACTTTCTCCCCAACTATGTAAGACGAGCCCCGGTCCTGAAAAGGTCCAGGTTTTTGAAAAATTTTTATAAATTTTGATAAATTTCTATAAAATCTTGCGGTTTTTACAAAATTATACGTCAAATGATACCTTTACCATCTCGGAGAAGGAGGTGGTGCCATCCAGTACGTAGTCCGTGGCACTCATACGCAGGGTATGCATTCCTTCTTTTAATGCTTCTTCCTTTAAGATATCGGCACCCTCCCGCTTGCTGATAATGGTTTTCAGTTTCGGAGTGATCTGCATGATCTCATAGACACCGATACGGCCTTTGAAGCCGGTATTGTCGCATTTGCTACATCCACAGGGCTCGTAGATGGTTACATCTTCCTCTTCCCTCATGCCCATGAACTCTTTTTCATCCCTGGTTGCCTGCTTCGGCTTTTTACAGAAAGGACAGAGTCTGCGTACCAGCCGCTGGGCGATAACGCCGATGACGGAATCTGCGATCAGGTAGGATTCGATGCCCATATCCTCCAGACGGGTGATGGTGCTGGCGGAGGAATTGGTATGCAGGGTACTTACCACCAGGTGTCCGGTGATGGATGCCTGTACGGCGATGCTGGCGGTCTCCTGATCACGGATTTCACCGATCATGATGATATCCGGGTCCTGTCGCAGGATGGAACGCAGTGCCGTTGCGAAGGTCAGGTCGGCTTTGTTGTTGACCTGTACCTGGTTGATACCGTCGATATTTGCCTCGACAGGATCTTCGACGGTGATGATGTTCACGTCTTCTTTGTTCAGCTCGCTCAGTGCGGTATACAGAGTGGTGGACTTACCACTTCCGGTAGGTCCGGTTACCAGAATGATACCGTGAGGATTTTTCAGGATATAGTCAAACTGTTCTAATTCGTAGGGTTTGAAGCCCAGCTGGCTCTTGTCGCGGTTCAGTGCACTCTTCGCTGCAAGACGCATTACAACTTTTTCTCCATATACGGTAGGCAGGATGGATACACGGATATCGTATTCCACACGGTCTACCACCTGGGTGATACGGCCGTCCTGCGGCTTTCTCTTCTCGGAGATATCCATGCCGCCGATAATCTTAATACGGGCGATGATGGCAGACAATACATTGACACCGTATCTCGCTCTCTCATAGAGGGCACCGTCGATACGGTAACGGACACGGATGATGTTTTCCATAGGTTCGATATGGATATCGGACGCACGCTGGCGGACTGCTTTTTCGATCATATCCTTTACCAGCATTACGATAGGGGAGCTGTTGATGTTCTCCTCCGTGGCGATGTCTTCCACCACGTCCAGTTTCTTCTCTTTGGCGTAGGCAGCCAGTGCCTCGGTTACTTCTTCCTGACCGAAATATTTATCGATCGCCAGCATGATGCTGCGGGTGGTGGCTACTACGGGCTCTACCTGGAAGTTGGTGATGATATTGATGTCATCGATGGCGTTGTAATCCAGAGGATCCGCCATGGCGACCATGAGAACGTTGAAGTTATTTTCTTTGTAAGCAAAGGGGAAGATCTTGTTCTTCTTCAGAACGTTGACCGGTACCAGATTCAGCACTTCCTTGTCCACATTGATGCTCTGGAGATCGATCATGTCCAGATCCAGCTGTTTGCTCAGTGCCTTCGCCAGGTCATCCTCCGATACGATGCCTTCATCTACGAGGAATTCTCCCAGCTTCTTACCCTGACGGGCGGGATTGTCCAACGCCTGCTGCAGCTGTTCATTCGAGAGAACACCGCTGTTTACCAGTAATTCACCTAAACGGACCTTTTTTCTGCCTAATTCCATGATCATTCACCTGTTACTTTTACATATTTGGGATATCTGTATAATTGTAGCATTTTTCGTTATAACTTACAATTTTTTTGGCTCAACACTAAAATATTATAGCATATTTTAGATTTATGTAAATTGTTTTTAGTACTTTTGTTGCAATTTTTCTAATTTAAAAAAACGAGAGGCTATCACGCCTCTCGCAAAATCCTTCATCACTCGGTCAATTTTTATTTTACCGTCCTGTCAGAACCGTCACAGGACTCATCGCTCGGTCAATTTTTATTTTACCGTCCTGTCGGAACCGTCACAGGACTCATTAGATAGATGAAGAAGAACATCTCTGTTCTCATTAGTTAGTATATACATTTTCTGAGGAAAAAACAATCTGTTTTTAAATTATGAAGCAATTTCAGTAAAATAATTTTTTCTATTGTTTTCTTTTATATTTCATCGTACAATAGGTTTGTCTTATTTATAGTTTTTTCACATGCCGATTCTAAGGCAAAATTCCCACCATTTATTGACATTACGTACTATACGTGTTATTTTAGAAAGGAGAAGTAATCTATGCGTTTTCGCGAATTAGAGCGAATCGTTCTTGACGATGGATGGTTTCTGAATGATGTCAGAGGATCTCATCACCAGTATAAGCATCCCACAAAATCAGGAAAAGTAACGATTCCCAATCACAGAGGTGATATTCCTCTGCGAGTTGTGAATTCTATTTTAAAGCAAGCAGGGTTAAAATAGTAAAAGGTAACCCTTGAAAGGAGAATGTTTATGAATTATGTATATCCTGCTATATTTTATCCGGAAACCGATGGCAAATACTCCGTTATTTTTCCGGATCTTAATGATCTTGCTACTTACGGCAACAATCTTGCCGATGCATTTGTCATGGCGCAGGAAGCCTGTGGTCAATACTTATTCACCTCTCTAAAAGACGGTGAATCACTTCCCAACCCTACAACAATTAATGCAGTGAAATCGGATGATCCCACTGCATTCATAAATCTTATCTGTGTAAATTTAGATAATTATGCCCGCGCCTATGATGATAGGGCCGTTAAAAAGACCTTAACTATTCCAGCGTGGTTAAATACTGCCTGTGAAAACTACGGCATCAATTATTCTAAGGTTCTCAAAGACGCCTTAATTGCTAAATTGCAGCAAGTACAAATGTAATCTTACAACAGTGTCACCGCGTATTCACTGTCGTACATTTTCTTCAGATTTTCTACGCTGTTATATTTTTCACCAATGCAGAATTCCTTGGACCAGGTCATGTAGTAGGCCCAGGGGATTCTGCTTTTTTGTAGGAAATCCACATCGGGAAGGTAGCCCACTTCTGCCAGGGCAGCCACTTTGTCACGGGAGGTGGCTGCCACCAGTTTCTCATAGACATCTGCATAGTCTGTGGACTGATACTCCGGGAGGTAGACATCCATGGATACTACATCCACGTATTCGTCTCCAGGATAGGCTTCCTCTATATCGCTGTTCCAGACCCAGAGCAGGTTATGCAGGTTCTTTTCTCCGGTATAATAATCGAACATCAATCGGTATAAGTCTCTTGCGACTTTCGCGCCCTTTGCTCCCCACCAGAACCAGGTGCCGTAGGATTCGTGGAAGGGGCGCCAGAGGATGGGGATGTTCTCGTCCTGGAAACGTCGCAGGATGTCTGCGATCACATCCATGTCTGCGTAGAACGCTGCGCGCTCCGGGGTGCCTTCCTGTAATACTTTCGTCGCATCGAAATCGGTATGCTCGGTGTAGAAGCTTTTGTCTCTGCCGCCTAAGGGCGAGAACCAGTGGAAACTGAAGGTGAGGATACCACCGGTGGTATAGTCTGTGCTGTTCTCTGTACCCGTGTCGTTCACTTTATCCGGGCGGTTCGCTCTTGCCCACTGCAGGGCGGTCTCTACCGTGCCTTTATTCTCTTCCACTTCCTTCAGGCATTCTGGGGAAGCGTCTGCATAATTGATATTCGGAGAATACGCCAGCAGTTCAAAACCGCGCAGCTTTGGCTCTTTTCCAGTGGTCTGCCGGATATAGGCAATCTCCTCACAGGGGATGGTCTGGGTGTGCTGACCGGTGATGATCTGCTGTCCCGCTGTATTTTTGAGGTATTCCAATAATTCTTTTGCTTCTTGTGTAGCTTTTGCATCCGCTGTTGTCATATATTATATTTTTCCTTTCCATGGGCACAGATTGAGCTTACGGCGGCTGCTGTGCCCTTCTCGCTCTTTTTTGTAGGCACAGCTTAAGCTTACGGCGGTGTCTGTGCCCTTCCCGATCTTTTTCGTGGGCACAGATTGAGCTTACGGCGGCGTCTGTGCCCTTCTCGATCTTTTTCGTGGGCACAGATTGAGCTTACGGCGGTGTCTGTGCCCTTCTCGCTCTTTTCCATGGGCACAGATTGAGTTCACGGCAGCGTCTGTGCCCTTCTCGCTCTTTTTTGTGGGCACAGCTTAAGCTTACGGCGGTGTCTGTGCCCTTCTCGCTCTTTTTCGTGGGCACAGATTGAGCTTACGGCGGTGTCTGTGCCCTTCTCTTCAAAATTGTGCAGGAGTAAAGCAAGCTTTCCCGCAAAGCATAAAAAACTAAGGGTACAGAGACTAAATTTCCGTCTCTATACCCTCAGTTTATGACAATATATCATTTATGACAAGCACTATTCCGTATGGCAAGTACTATTCCGTATGGCAAGCATTATTCCGGCTTTATACTTCCTGATAATCGTTACCGGTGTCGTTCTTCTCTACATTCTCTACAGGCTTTGTATCTTCTGCCTTTTCCTTGGCGAAGCCCTTTGCCAGCATCTCGTTGATATCGAGTCCGGTAGACTCTTTGATACCGTCGGTGACCTGGGTCACGGTGGTCATGATATCGCCGGCCAGCTTGCTGGAATCGCCGCCGAACATCTTGATGGAATCTACGTTCATGTAGCCCTTAGCCACAGCCTCTGCGATCTTAGGCAGCTGCTCGAAGTATACCTTCAGAGTATCTAACTCCATCTGCTGTCTTGCTGCGTCGCCGTACTGTTTCATAGCTTCTGCTTTTTTCAGGATACCGGCTGCCTCTGCCTCTGCCTTCGCCTGGATGGCTTCTGCTTCCGCTTTACCTTTGGCTGCCACAGCGGCTGCCTCTGCCAGTCCGGCTGCCTTGACTGCCTCTGCTGCCTGCTCCTTGGCGAATCTCTCTGCCTCGGATTTTGCTTTCTCAGCTTCTGCCTGTCTCTGGATCTCGAAGAGTTCTGCCTCCGCTCTCTTCTGTCTCTCGTACTGCTCGGCATCTGCCTTCTGCTGTGCTGCGTATTTATTCGCTTCTGCGGTTTTCTTGACCTCAGCTTCCAGAGCTTTCTCCTTGATGGATACTTCTCTCTCCTTTAATTCCAGTTCCTTCTCCTGACGGGCCAGGTTCGCGTTCGCTGTGGTGATCTCCACGGTCTTACGCTGTTCCTCTTCCTGAATCTTATATGCTGCGTCGGCTTCTGCCTTCTTGATATCGGATTCTTTCTTCAGTTCAGCCTTCTTGATCGCCAGTTCGGTCTGCTTCTGGGCGATCTCGGTCTCTGCGATGACCTGTGCATCATTGGCATCCTTCTGCGCCTGTGCTCTGGCGATGGCCACATCTCTGTCTGCCTGTGCCTTTGCTACGGAAGCGTCCTTCTGGATCTGGGACATGTTATCCTGTCCCAAAGCAGTGATCAGGTTGTTCTCATCCTCGATCTTCTGGATGTTGCAGGACTCGATCCAGATACCCAGGGCATTCATATCCTTCTGTGCCTTCGCCTGAACCTCGTCACCGAAAGTCTTACGATCATTACACAGCTCCTTCAGGCACTGGGTACCGATGATCTCACGCATGTTACCCTGTAAGGAATCGGTCAGTGCGTCACGGATCTGATCTTCATTCATGTTCAGGAAGTTCTTCATGGCTGCGTTAGCCATCTCGGTGGTGATCCTCTTATTAGAATCGGCACCTGCCACTACTTCCCCTTTGGCATTCACGGTGACATCTCTCTGGGTCAGGACTCTGACCTTAGCCACGGCGTCAATATCTACACCGATGAAATCCTTGGTGGGGATATAGCCGTTGGTCTTGATGTCGATACTGATCTGCTTCAGGATCAGTTCATCCTTTTTCTCCAGGAAGGGGATCTTGATGCCGGCACGTCCGATCAGGACCTTGGGCTCTCTCTTGATACCGGAGATGATGTAGGCTTTGTTCGGTGATGCCTTTACATAACCGGATGCCAGGTTTGCCAGAATGGCAATGGCCAATACGACGATTGCGATAATACCAATGTTAATTTCCATATGTACTCCCTCATTCTTTCTGCTTTCGTAATATATGAAAAGCTGCTTGTATGATATGTATTTTACCATACAGGCAGCTTGACGAACAGTGATATCTATTATTTTTTTATCAATTTATTGTAGCAAAATGCGCACGATATTCCACGTGTGTTACCGGTCATCGGCATTCCTTCAGGTATTCCATGAAGTTTATCTTGTTCTCCAGTGCTGTGGTAGTGGGTCTTCCGAGGTCTTCCCTGGCGCCGATGCCACATTTTACTTCGATAAAAGTCAGGGCATCTCTCTCTTTTGCAGCGGTCAGTTCCCGGTCCAGTTCCTCATAGGTGGTAACGGATACGGCATTGGGATAGCCGCAGGCCCCGGCAATTGCCACAAGGTCAATATTTGCTGCCACGGTAGGCATACCGCCCACGGTCTCATGGGCACCGTTATTGATGACGATGTGTACCATATTTTCAGGTGCCGTACTGCCCAGTACCGCCATGGAACCCATGTGCATCAGCACTGCGCCGTCACCGTCCACACACCATACTTTCGTTCCGGGCTTTTGCACTGCCACACCCAGGGCGATACTGCTGCTGTGTCCCATGGAACCTACGGTCAGGAAATCATACTTATGGCTCTGTCCGTTGTGTTCTCTGATCTCAAACAGTTCTCTGCTGGCTTTGCCGGTGGTACTGACAATAGGATCCTCACCGGATGCCTGCACGATGTGGCGGATGATCTCTTCCCGGATCATGGGATTATCGTTATGGTATTCCACTTTTTCCTCATAACTGAGGGCACCCTTCCGGATCACGAACGCTACATCCTCACCACAGTCCAGCTCCTTGCGGAAATCCTGCATGGCAGCACTTACTTCCTCTTCCGTGGTGTCCTTCCCGATGACAAAATAGCGGATCCCCATATCCTCCAACAATTTCAGGGTCACTTCACCCTGGTAGATATGCTGGGGTTCGTCGTGGATCCCCGGCTCGCCGCGCCAGCCGATGACGAAGATCATAGGAATGGCATAGACTTTATCGTTCAGCAGAGACGCAACCGGGTTGATGATATTGCCTTCTCCGCTGTTCTGCATGTACACTACCGGGACTTTGCCGGTGGCGAGGTGATAGCCGGCGGCCAGTGCTGTACAGTTGCCTTCGTTCGCCGCGATCACGTGATGCTTCGGATCGATCCCGTAGGTGTGCATCAGGTAATTGCAGAGGGCTTTCAACTGGGAATCCGGTACCCCGGTATAAAAATCTGCATTCAGGATTTTTGCAAAATTTTCTACTTTCATGTAAGTATTCCTTTCCTACATTTCATCCTATAACTTCCTTACGGATTGCTCCGTGCGACGCACTCCCTCAATCCTGCCCGCTATTCGCATATCGCGAAGCTCACGCTCCGCTTTTATGCTCATATCGGTGCGGGTCATGAATCCACAAAGCCGCTCCCGTGCAAGCACATCGCGGCTCTTATGGATTATGCCCCTGTCAGTTATATCTCATCGATGAGAGTAATAATGTCCTTGATCGGCATGAGTCTGCTGTCCACTTCCTGCGCCCTGTGATACCGCAGGATGTCCTCCGCAGTCTGCTGCATGGCGGGGAAAGCACTTCTGGTCAGCTGGTTCGCATAGATCACGATGTTGACGCCATGGGCTGCCAGTTCACTCTCCGTAATGCTGTTGAAGGAAGACGGTACCACCACGATAGGTGTCTTCGGATCCTCTGCCCGGAATTTATCACAGAACTCCAGGATCTCATCCGGGGATTTTTTCCGGCTGTGGATCATGATGCCGTCCGCTCCCGCTGCCACGAAAGCTCTGGCACGATTCAATGCATCTTCCATGCCCCGCTCCA
>OGXX01000880.1_pt1 | contig 32373 bp, 28 predicted proteins | sample 1576301 | NCBI WGS metagenome assembly OGXX01 (sample SAMEA3541469, study PRJEB24748) | human gut metagenome | biome: human gut; feature: human-associated habitat; material: faeces | place: China | collected 2012
GTAAGGGCTATGAACAGTGGGCGAAAATCCACAATCTGAAACAGGCAGCTAAAACCATGAATTTCTTGACGGAACACAAGATTGAACAGTACGCGGATTTAGTCAGCCGGATTGAGGAAATGTCAGCGGAAAGCGGACAGGCGGCAGACGCATTGAAGAACGCGGAAAAGCGGCTTGCGGACATGGCGGTGCTTATCAAGAATGTTTCCACCTACCAAAAGACAAAGCCCGTCTATGACGCATACCGCAAGGCAAGGAACAGGGAGAAGTACCGCGCCGGACAGGAACAGGCGATTATCCTACATGAAGCCGCCGCAAGGTCGCTGAAAGCGGCGGGCATTGCAAAGCTCCCGAACCTTGCCGCGCTGCAATCGGAATATGAAGCCCTCCAAGCGCAGAAAGAAGCCCTTTATGCCGACTATGGGAAGCTGAAAAAGAAAGTCCGGGAATACGATATTATCAAGCAGAACATTGACAGCATTTTACAGGCAGACAGGCAGCCGGAACGGGAAAAGGGAACAGAGCGCGGATAAGGATAGCAAAATCCCCGCCGCTGTGCTATGATAGGGCTATCAAAAAGCAGAGGAGCGTTGAGCATGGAAAACCAGAAAATGCCGGAATATGAAACCATACGCGCCGCCGTTGCCGGGGAAAAATGGGCGGTGGAGAAAGTCGTGGAGTGCTACAAGGACGAAATCGACAGGCTATCGACGGTAGCGGTCAGACAGCCGGACGGAAGCACGAAACAGGAAATCAACGAAGATATGCGCCAGTCTATCACAAAGAAGCTGATAGAAGCCCTCCCGCAGTTCCCGCTTGAAGAAATGGAAAAGGGAAATGTCAGATAGGCAAAAAAAGAACAGGGCGCGGAAGCCAGTATATGACTTCCGCGCCCTGTCTTTTTATGGGTGCTGTTTTCGTGAATGTTACGCAGTAGAACGCCATTTTTGGGGGTAAAGGTATAAAGTATCGCCTATCCGATTTTCACGCCCGGAAAGCCCTGTAAATCAAGGGATTTTCCGCGCCTACTGCGTAACAGGGGCGCGTCTTTTCCTCATGCGCTCGGCGGCTTGTCTGCGGGTGATACGTTTCCGGCAGACGGGGCAGTATTTGACACTGTTAGAGGTTGACGCAAAGAACGCGCCGCACTCGGTACATTTCTTCTTATCCCCTGTCTGGTAAAGCTCCGCATAAAGCAGCCTGTCGGCGGGAAGCACCGCAACCCGGAACCACTTGCAGAGAAGCGAATAGGAAATGAGCTGCGGACATACGCACTCGTCCCCGTCGTCCAGTAAGATACAGTTCCCGTTATCATAGTTGCAGCACGTCCGGCGCACAAGGGCGTTGACTTTCCGGCTCTGGGGCGGCGTCAGCCGCTTAACCCCGTTCATACTTCATCAGCGGCGTAAATGGGAAGCTCTGCAAATTCCGCTTCGGTCAAAGCGTCCACTTTGGAAAGGGTGCGCTTTGCAAGCTCCCGCATATCCGCGTCCATGTAGGGCAGCGCGGCGTTGACATTCTCAATCAAAGCCCGCTTGCCGCCCTCGTTGTAAATGCTCAAAAGGTTTGTTTCTTCAACAGTCAGTCTAATCATGCTCATACCTCCATATCGTGATTTTTTGTTTTTGCCGCCGCCTTTTTCGGGGCGGTCTTTGCCTTGTCTGCTTTAAGCTGCGCCCGGATAGAGGGGCGGGGCTTCCTTATCTCCCTGTCCCGGTTCTCCCCCTTGTCAATCAGCGCATACGTCCCATGTCTGCCCTCGATTTTGGAAAAGGAAAGGGTCTTGTAGGGCAGCATGGAGAAAAGGCGGTCAGTGTCCTTTGTGGCTGCAAGCCGCATGAACGCCGGGGAAAGCTCTGCCATGAAATGGGTCTTGTTCGGGCTGTTCGGCTCGTAATGCCGCTTCATTTCCCGCACAATGCGCCGCGCTTCCGTTTCAATCAGCCCGTCCCGCAAAGCGGCAATATGCGCCTTGAAATCCCCCGGCGAAAGCTGCTCCCGGCTGCGCCGTTCTTCCTGTAAGAGCGATTGCAGCGCGTCCGGGTCGTTGGGTACGGCTTCAAAGCGTTCAAATTTCCCAAGCTGCGGGTCTGGGGTTCCGTCAAAATATCTCCCGGCTTCCTGTACCCTTTCCCCATGCTCATAAATCAGCTTCACCGTATCGGCGGGCAGCTCCTTTTCCTTGACGCGCTCATAATGTTTAGAGTAGTCCAGTTCGTACAGATTGCCCTTGATTTTCCCGCGCTCCTTTCCCGTCAGCTCGATTGCATAGGCAAGAACGCGGTCGCTTGTCTGCTCCATGTAGAAACGCCATGTGTTGTGGGGCGCGGTGTCTTTGAGGAAAACGTCGCGCTCCCGGAAACAGTGCGTCCCGGACGGGCGGCAGAACCACAAAAGTGTTTTGTCCTCCCTGTGGGGGCTTGCCGCCGCCTTTGCGATAATCTCTTTGTCAATGTCTAAGTCGCTCTGGTAAAAGCCTGTGTTCTGCTTCATAATCGCTTCAAGGGAAGCAAACAAATCCATGTTTTCAAATTTGCTCTGTTCCGGCATGGGTCAGCTCCTTTCCAAGTCCTGTGACTTCTGCTTTGCGTTTTTCTTCTGTGCCTTTTCCTTGTCGGCTCTAAGCTGCGCCCGGATAGAGGGTTTCTTTTCCGGCTTCGCTCCCTTGCCGCGCTCCTTGTCGGCTTTGACAGCGTTAGCCAGGTCAACAAGGGAAATCTGCTCGCCCGCCTTTACCTTTGCTTCCAGTTCGTCAACGGTGGGGGTGTTGTTGATGATACCGTCAATCATGTTTCCGTTCTGCTCTATGGTCTGCTCGGCGGTTTTCAAGGGATTGTCCCGCTGCGCCTGTTCTGCGGCAACGGCAAACGCCCGCGTCCCATTCCCCATAATCAGATACTTTCCGTCGTCCGACTGGTGGTGAAAGCCATATCCGGCGGCTTCTATCTGCTCCCGGCTCATGGCGGTCACATGGAAAGTCCCCCTCGGTGTCTTGACAGTTTCGCCCGTTTCCAAGTCGTCCGGGGTAAGCTGCTTCTGCTCCTGTAAAAACTCCGGCACTTCCCGGAAACCTACACTGTCAACGAAATGCGCCGCGTCCTGTCCGTCCTGATGAAGCACTACCACGTCCGAAACGGAAAGGCTGTGTCCCTTAAAATCTTTGGGGTGGTCGATATTGAAACGGGTGTAAATATCTTCAAGGGAAGTTTCCGGCGCAAGGGGCGCGGAATAGACAAGCTCATAGTTCGCCCTGTCAACCACATTTCCCGCCGCCTGCAGGCGGTCGTATGGCTCAAAGCGGAAATCCCTTGTTTCGTCCCCGCCTTTTATCTGGTAAATGGAAAAGGTGTCTTTGTCCTGTCCGGCGGTCTGCGCCGTTTCCTGTGCCTTTGCGTAAAGCTGCTTTACGTCGCCCTCGGTCAGCTCGCCGCTTTTGAGCTGCCCCATAAGCTCGCGGCATTTCTCCGGCGTTCCCGTATAAAGCACGTCGCCCATTTTCGCCCGCCCGTTCTCCTGTGTCACATAGGCTTGCAAGAGGTAGCTGTTTTCCCGGCTGTCGCTGTAAGGGTTCCGGCGCACTCTGTAAATCGTTTCCGGGGTAAAGGCTTCTTTCGGGGCTGCGCCCGCTTTTTCCTGTGCGCCGGATTTTCCCGGTGCGGCTGCTTCCGGATCCGGCTTCTCCGGCGCGGCTTCCTGTCCCTCTCTGGTGGGCTGCTCCTGTCCGGCGGTCTGCTCCTTGTCCTGTGCCTTTTGCAGCTCCGCTAAGTTCTCGTCTATGGAATTGATAATCTCGGCGGCTGCGCTGCGTATCGTTTCAAGGGAGCTTTTCAGCTCGGACAGCTCCCGCCCGCTGCTCCACCCGGCGACATAGCCGAAAGAGTAGTCCGACGTGTCAAGCCCGTAATGTTGGCAGACAGTATAGGCGACGCTTTCCGCTTCGACTTCGCGGGTGCGGCGGTCAACGTGGGGCTGCTGCTCGTCCTTTGGCGCGTTGAGGTCAATGTCGTGCAGCTTCGCATGGGCGATTTCGTGAATAGCGGTCTTTAAGGTCTGTAATTCGCTCATGCCCTCGTTGATAGCAATGCGCTTGTCCTCCAAGTGGTAGTAGCCATGAGAGCCGCCCTCGATATTCTCAAAGGCGATAGGAACGGGGGAAGTCTTTTCAAGGGCTGCGAAAAAATCCTTGTAGCGGTCAACGTCGCCCGTCAGCTCGTCAACGGCAATATCCGGCAGCTCCTTTCCCTCGGTCTGGGAAACGTCAAAGACGGATACCACCTTGTAGGCGGGTATGGTGACTTCCTTTTCCTCGGTGACGGGCTTCCCGTCCTTGCCGATAACGGGCTTCTGCGTGTGCGGGTCGATTTTCTGCATTTCCTGTTTGATTTTATAGGGTGACGGAGCAATGATTTTAATTCCCTTTTGCCCTTTCATCACGTTTCGTTCAAAGTTGTTCTTCCAAGCGGAAAAGCCCGCCACAAGGGAAGCGTCCGGCTTCTGCATGGCGATAAGGACGGTGTTTCGGAAGCTGTAATTATGGAATTTTGACATGACTTTCAGATATTCCTTGTAACGCTCGCTGTCAAAGAGTTCCGCAATACCCTGTTCCAGACGGTCGGTAATCTCTTTGAGCTTTTCGGCGGGCTTCTCGCTCGTCAGCACGATAGGGATAACCGGGCGCGGCTCCTGTGGCTGCTCTGCGGTCTGCGCCGTTCTCTGCCCCGGCGCGGCTGCGTCCATTTCTACCTTTGACGGGTCGGGTCTTTCCGGCTGCGGGGGCTGCGGCGTTACCCGGTATTCCTCCGGCACGTCGCGCCCGTCGTACCATTCTGTAAAGGTGTTGCGGTTGTTGTAGATATAGCCCTTTTCGGTAAACATACCGTCGTCGTTAATGGAAGCGTCCCGCCCGTATTCCTCATACATGAAATACTTTTTCGCTTCTTCGGGAAGTTCCGGTTCTTCCAGTTCATCAACCAGATAACGCCCGTATTCTTCTTCATTGTGGACGGACGGATAAATCCAGTAGCAGTCAAGGTTTTGTGCAAGGTTGATGATGTCCTGTAAGCTGTCGGCATGGTCGCCGTATTCAATGGCTGCAATGAATTTCTCCCGGTCGTCGTCAAACTGCATTTCCAAGAGCTTCCCTAAATAGTTCAGCTCGTCGGGGTGGGAATACTCGCTTAAATGCTCCGTCAAGCCGGGGATAGTGGATTGAAATTCTGTGAAATGCCATTCCTCATAGTGCTTGAAGTCAATCCCGATACGGTCAAAGACTTCTTTCAGATGTTCGGCAGTCGTGGGGAATGTCACCCATTCGCCCGCGGGTCTGCCCTCGGTGTACTTCCCAAGATTGGAAAGATAGCCGCTTAAAATCGGTTCTGCCATTTGTTCGCTCCTTTCTTTTTCAATCATGCGGTGCATAAGCTCAAAATCCTCAATGCTCATGCTCCCGTCAAATACATAGGGGTTAAAATCCTCCCCGTCCCGGTAGGGCTTTTCGGAAAAGGGAAGCCCCGCTTCATGGGCGGCTGCCCTCGCTTCCTCGATAACCTCCGGGGGAAGCCTGTCGTCATGCGCTCCGATAAAACCGTCAATGTCGTTCATGCTGTTTTCGTAGTGGTAACGCACTCCGGCGGTCAGCTCGTCAAGGCTCATGTCCTCGCCTAAATGCCCGCAATAGTAGCCGTTTAAGATAACGGCGGCGGGGTCAATGCTTTTTATTTCCTCTAACCGGCTCCTGTCCTCCGGGTAGAGCGTATCGTCCATATCAAGATGAAAATATTCCGCGTTCCATGAACGCCCCTGTTTCCAGAACGCCACCCATGCGATACCGTCCCTAAGCTCGTCTTGATAGTCCTTTACGGTGTCCCGTAAACTTGCCATAGTGAAAAACCTCCTTTCTCTGCGGCAGCGTCATAAGCTGCATTTTTTGGCTGCATGGTCTACTACGGGTACGCCCGCATTTCTGCCAAATATTTTTGAAAATTTTTAGAGGGTGAAGCCCTCCGCAAAAGAGGGTTTGGGAAACTTCCCAACAAGCAAAATCCCCGTCCGGCGCGTCAGCGTCGCAACGGGGATTTACGGAAGTGGGTACCCGCTTCCTATGCTTGCTATTCAAGTTTTTAGTTCTTCTGTACTTCGATACGGTAGTTGACGTATTTCCCGCCAGTGTCAGCCAGAACGATAGTTCCGTCATAGGTCTTGCCTGTTTTCGGGGAATAGAGCTTCTTCACATTCACTTTGCCGGATTTAAGGAGCGCGGCGGCAATCTTCGCGGAAAAAGCGGTCTTGCGTTCCTCGAAAAAGCGGTCATTCTTCCACATGACAAAGGCACATTCTTTGTTGCTGCAATAATAGTTTTTCTTCCCCTCATGGACGGGGGAACCGCAACGGGGGCATTTGCCGACAGAGGGCTTTTCCTCCCGGAACAAATCCTTTTTCCCGTCCAGTGCTGCGGCGTGTGTCTGCACAAGCTCCCGCGCCATAGCTTCAATGCCGGACAGAAATTCGCCGGGGTCTGCGGCTCCCTTTGCTATCTGCGTCAGATTGTTTTCCCATTCTGCGGTAAGCTGCGGGGAAGTGAGCATATCCGGCAAGACTGATATAAGGGCGGCTCCGTTCTGCGTGGGGATAAGCTGCTTCCCCTTGCGCTCTGCAAAGCCGCCCTTTACCAGTTTTTCAATGACGGCGGCGCGGGTGGCGGGAGTGCCAAGCCCCCGGCGTTCCGCGTCCGGGTCGGTGTCCCCGTTCCCGGCGCGTTCCATAGCCGACAAAAGGCTTGCTTCGCTGTGGGGCTTCGGCGGCGTTGTGGTATGCTCCGTTACTTTTGCGGCGGGGTTAGGAAAGCCCTGTCCCTCGGAAAGCTTCGGCAGCGTCACGTCTGCATTTTCCCCGTCCTCCGCTTCGGGCTTATCTTTCAGCGTCGCCCGGTATCTGCGTTGAAGCTCTTTCCAACCCTCCGCAAGTACGGTCTTTCCCCTTGCGGTGAAGTCTGTCCCGGCGCATGAGAAAACCGCCGTAACCGCTTCATAAATATGCGGCTCGGCGGTGGCAAAAAGCAGACGCGCCCCCGCAAGGGTAAGGATATTCTTCTCGCTTTCCGGCAGCGCGTCCGGGTCAGCCTTTGCAAGCTCCATAGTGGGAATGATTGCGTGGTGGTCTGATACTTTCTTGCTGTCTAATACCTTTGCAATCTCCGGCGTGAAGTCCGCGCCCGCCATAAAGGGGAGCTTTTCGCAAAGCAGCGCGATAATGTCCGCTGCGGTGCCGCCCATGTCGTCAGTAAGAAAGCTGCTGTCCGTCCTCGGATAAGTAAGGAGCCGCTTTTCATAAAGGGATTGTGCAAGGTCAAGGGTCTGCTTTGCGGTGTAACCGAAAATGCGGTTCGTTTCCCGCTGCAAAGAGGTAAGGTCAAAGAGCTTTGGCGGGGCTGCGGTTTTCTTCTCTCTGGTAAGGGAAACGCATACCGCCTTTCCCGCTTCGCAAGCCCCTTTCAGCGCGTCGGCTTCTGCCTTGTCCGAAATCCTTTCGCTTGCCGCGTCCGCGCCGGATAAATCAAGGCGAACATGATAATATTTTTCTTTCTGGAAATGGGAGATAGCCGCGTCCCGGTCGGTGAGCATTTTTAAGGTCGGGGTCTGGACGCGCCCCACGTTCAAGGTCTTTCCATACAGGCAGGAGAAAAGCCGGGTGGCGTTAATGCCGATAAGCCAGTCAGCCTTTGCGCGGCAGAGGGCGGACGCAAAGAGCGCGCCATAGTCCCGCCCGTCTTTGAGGGAAGCAAAGCCCGCCTTAATCGCCCCGTCCTCCATTGAGGAAATCCACAAGCGGCGCATGGGCTTCTTGCAGCCCGCCGCTTCGTAGACAAAGCGGAAAATCAATTCTCCCTCGCGCCCCGCGTCACACGCATTTACCACTTCGGAAACGTCGGCGCGGTGCATAAGCTCTTTTAGGGTTTTGAATTGCTTCCCCTTGTCCGGGTCAACGGCGTACTGCCATTCCTCCGGCAGAATGGGTAAGCTCTCAAAACTCCATTTTTTATATTGCTCCCCGTAGGCGGCAGCTTCCGCAAGCTGTACCAAATGCCCGACGCACCATGAAATGAGGCAGCCGCCGCCCTCGATATATCCGTCTTTCTTTTCCTTAACGCCAAGCGCGGCGGCGATAGTCTGCGCCACGCTCGGCTTTTCTGCAATAATCAGTTTCATTTTCTGTTCTCCTTTCGGTTGTTTTAGGTTTGAAATTGGTTTATACTTTAAGCATTACTATAAGAAACAGGTGACAATATGAAATCAATACATACTTTCGATGTTTTTGCTCCTACTGATGAACAGGAAGAAGCAATGAATAAAAAACGTGGCGGGCATTACAGGCGCGGTAAAAACAAAGAAATGGATTACTTTATTGAGTGTGCTACTTCGCTATTTCCCAACAACCATTATTCAAGGTTCACACCTATATATGATACGACAAAAGAGTTTTATCAACTGATTACTTCTTCCGATACAACAGAAAGAGCTATACTAAATTGGATAGCTTCTAATCGTGCATGGAATTATTTGTTTGGCTTATTACGGCATTATTACAGAACAGGACACCATGACGATAATTATATCTTTCCAGAGTTCAAAATCGGGTCGGCTTATGTGGCTGATTATCTGCTCATAGGTAATAGTTCAGACGGTTATCAATTTGTCTTTGTGGAATTAGAAGCTCCCAACGGGCGGATAACAAAAGAAAAAGGTACTCGTTTCGGGGAAGTAATCAATAAAGGGATTGAACAGGTTAGGGATTGGCAAATGTATATTGCTGCAAATTGGAATGTAATTGTAGCAGAATTGGAAAAGCACTCATTCTCCAATACAAAGTTACCCAGACAATTATACAAATATTGCCCTTATCAAATCTACTATGCTGTGATAGCCGGACTCCGTAAAGATTTTGAGAATATTCGTGATAGAAAGCTCCAACTGCAAAATGAAAATAACATAACACTTTTGCATTACGAAAATCTCATAGATGTTGCAAACGAAAATTAAAAGTCCATTTTCAGCGTTCCGGCTCACTTGCCTTTTTCTCCTGTACCTGTTTCAGACAGTAGCCCACACAAGGGAGCTGCCCTTTGTACGGACAGGAAGCGCAAGCCGGGGAATGGGGAACGGGCGGCGCATTGTCACGCCGCCCGCCCGGTCTTTGTATCATCATCTTTTCAAAGGGATTGTCGGTAAACAGGGTCATGCTTCCTCGTCCTCCTGTTCTTCATCAGAAAGCCCGTCCCCCTCGTCCGGCTCGTCCTCGTCGTAGTCGTCAAAATCGAAATCTTCAAGGTCGGTGCCGCCCTTGACGTTTTGCTTCGGCTTCATAAACTTAAAATAATAGAACGCGCCCCCGCCGCCAAGAAGTGCCACGACAAGGAAAAGCACAAGCCCGCCTGTATTGCCTTTCTCTTTGGGCTGCTCTGTTGGTTTCTCGGTTTCCGGCTCCGCTTCCTTGCCGCTGCAAGCGGTCATGTTGTCCTTGCAGACAGGGCAGCTCACATTTACCTTTCCGGCTTCGCATTTATCGGTGCAACTGCAAACGGCGGGCGGGGCTGCTTCGGTGCTTCCGTCCTCCATAAGTGCTAAGAGGTCGGCTTCGTCCACTTGATTAAGGAAATGTACGGTGTTCTCGCCCTCGTCGTCCCGGTCAATGAGGATATAAAAGTAATTGCCGTTTTTGGTCGTTACGGTGATAAGCTGCTTGTTGCCGCCGAAATCGTCTACAAGGGTCGCGTTCCCGTCCGGGGTAAGGGGTTCTTCCTTTTGGGGTTCCTCGTAGACAACGCCGCTGTCGTTGGTGTCGTCCTCTCCCTCCGGGGTCTGTGCAAAAGCGGTGACGGAAAAGCCGCCCATAAGTACAAGGGCGGCGCAAAGTGCGGTCAAGGTTCTAAGGATTTTCTTATTCATTCTCGGTGTCCTCCATTTCTTCGGTGTCATGGTCTGCGGGTTCTGCGGGGTAGCCCGGCGCGGCTTCCATGCCCGGAATACCGCCCCCGGAAAGCATAGCGGAAAGCTCATGCGGGGAAAGGCGCATGGAGCGCACAAGCTGTACGATTTGCAGGTTTTCCGCTTCGGTTTTCTGCGCTTCAAGCCCCCTTAATTTATTCTGGTACTCGGTGATTTTCTCGCGGGTCTTTGCAATCTCCTTGTCGATACGTTCAATTTTGTTCATAGCCATCAATAAATTTCTCCTTTCAGATTTTCATTTTTTTGTTGTCAGTTCCAATTCATTAAGCCGTAGCCCTTGATACAGGAGTAATTGACGGGGTAGCTCTTTATCTTGCAGGCGTCGCCGGAATTGCCCTCGACGGTATAGACGCGCTCCCCGTCCGTTCCGATAACAAGCCCCACATGGTCTGCGCTCCCGTCCCCGTCCCAGTCGAAAAAGATAGCGTCGCCGGGGGCGATATTCTCATAGCCCCTCGCGCCCCATTGCCCGCGTGACTGGAACCAGGGTACGCCCTGTGACTGGCACCCGGCAAAGCGCGGCTCGCTCTTTCCGGCTTGATTGTAGCACCATGAAACGAAACAGGCGCACCATTCCACGCGGCTGTTAAATCCGTACCAGCTCCAAAAGGGTCGCCCGCCCACGTTGCCGACTTGCCGCTTCGCAAGGTCTACAACGGCGGTGTTGCCGGGGCGTGTGCCGTTTACAAGCTGTACGCCGCTTAAATCCTCGGACGCGCCCATATCGGGGGAGCCGCCGCCGAAAATCAGCGGTTTGTTTCCGCTTGTTTCCAGATAGACGCGGTACATTTCAAGCTGCTGTGGCGTTAGAAGTTCCTCCGCAATCTCGGAAATGGGCTTGTTCGTCAGCTTCACGTTGAGGATATGGTACTCGTAGGGTACTTCCTCGGTGGTCGTTTCCCCTGTTTCCGGGTCTGTGCTTGTTTCTGTGCGGTAGCGGATTTCCGTTTCTTCTGTCAGCGTCAAAGTGTACTGCATGGCAAAGACGCGATTTAGCTCTGCCTGTGCGCTCTGCGGGGTGTAGGTCTGTAAAAGGGCGGTGAGGTAGGACGCTAACTCATGGGGGTTATGCCCGATACTGTCAAGGTCATAGCGGTATTCGTCATAGCCGGGGTGGGTGCTTTCGATATTGTCAATCTGCTGCTGAAGCTCGTTTTCCTTTGCGGCGTAATTGTTCTCCGTCGCCACAAGGTCGCTGTCCTCCGACGTGTAGGAAGTCCCAAGTATGCCGTTCATCAAGCCGGAGAACATGGAACCGCAAGAGGAAAGCCCCGCCGATACCATGATGAATAAGAGCAGCGCGGCAACGGCGATACATACGCCCGCCGGGTGCCGCCCTACAAAAGCGATTGCCTTTTTTGTTTCCTCGGCGGTCTTTTTTGCCGCCTTGCGGGTGTTCTCTGCGGCTTTCTGCGCCGTTTTTGCGCCGCCTTTCCTTGCCGACTTTGCATACTGCCGCTTGATTTGCTGCTTCTGCATGAAGCGGGAAAGGGGATTGCCCGCAATCTGCGGATTGTCATGCAGGGCTTTATGGTACTGGAAATCCACATTCGCCTTGAACGCCGCTTTCTCTGCCTTTGCCGCCGCCCGGTAGGGTTTGAGCTTGTGGCTGTGGTAGCCCTCCTTGACTTTCCGCGCCCCGTACTTTGCGCCGCGCTCTGCCAGTTCTTCGGATTTGTGCGCCCCCTCAACGCCGGAATTGTCCTTTTCAACGGAATGTATCTTGTTGTGGACGAAAATACCCGCTTCCTGTGCGGGGCGGGATAGCGGGTTATTGTGGGGCTTATTCTTTCCTATGGGCTTTTCCTGTTCCTCAAAATGTAGGCGGGTCTTGCCTTTCCCGGTGGCTTCATCAAAGGTGCGCTCCCGTACAAGTTTCTTTTCTTTGGGGATAGCCGCCTTTGCCGCGTCCAGACGGTCGGCTGCTTTGTCCGATTTTCGGATATACCTTTCAAGCTCCGGCGTTGCCCGTTCCTCGTCGGTAAACTGCAAGCGGGAAGATTTTTCTTTTGCTGTGGCTTCTGCCTGTGCTTTCCTCGCCGCCTTTTTGCTCGCCTTTCTGGTACGCGCCCCGTCGATACGCTCCAAGACGCGCTCGGCTGCGGCGGTGTCCTGTTCCCGTTCTGCCCCCGGCGCATGGGGAAGCGGCGGCGTGTCGGTTAAGGGCGGGGAAGTTGCGCCGCCCGGTAGGGGCTGCGCTGCCTGTTCCGGCGGCTGCGGTGCTTCGGTCTTTGCAAAGTCCGCGTCCCTTATCCGCTTGCTGATACGTTTCTTTTTCCCGGTGGCGGCGTTTACCTCGACAGCCCCCTCGCGGGTCATTTTCTGCGTGACTTTCTCACGCGCTCGATACTGTTTTATTTTTCTGTCCCTCCAATCCGCGCCCTTGCAAGGGCGCAATACTCGGCGTTTATCTCAATGCCTATATAATGCCTGTCAAGCTGCTTTGCGGCTGCCCCCGTCGTGCCGCTGCCGAAAAAGGGGTCAAGCACAACGCCGCCTTTCGGACAGCCCGCCTTGATACAGGTTTCGGCAAGTTTTGGCGGGAACGCGGCGAAATGCCCGCCCTTGTAGGGAACGGTATTGATAAGCCACACGTCCCGCCTGTTCCGCATGGTCGGCATGAGGGCTTCGTCGTAGTAGCTGCCGCTTCGCGCCCGGTTAAGCCCCTGTACGTTCCCCTGTCCGGGTACTTCGTCCGCATATTTCTGTCCCGCGCTGCGCCCGGTGCGGTACCGCGCCGCCGTTGTGGGGGCTAACGGCTCGGCTATGGCGGCTGCGTCATAGAAATATTTCTTTGACTTCGTAAGCAGAAAGATATGTTCATAGCAGCGGGTAGGGCGGTCTTTCACGCTCTCCGGCATGGGGTTTTCTTTCTGCCAGATAATGTCGCTCCGTAAATACCACCCGTCAGCGCGTAGGGCAAAAGCTAAAAGCCAAGGGATACCGATTAAGTCCTTTTGTTTGCAGCCGGAAACGCGGTTGTTTTTTGCAATCTGCTGTCCGTTTCTGCCTTTCGGGTTCTTCGGGTCTGCATGGTAGCCTTTATTTCCTGTGCCGCAGTAGGTGTCCGCGATATTCAGCCAGAGCGTACCGTCAGAACGCAGTACCCGGCGCAGCTCGCGGAAAACCTCGGTCAGCCTGTCAATGTACTGCTCCGGCGTGTCCTCCCGCCCAATCTGCATATCAAGCCCATAATCCCTAAGCGCATAGTAGGGCGGGCTTGTGACGCAACAGTGTACGCTTTCCTCTGGAAGCTCCCGCAAGGCATAGAGCGCGTCCCGGTTGATGATGGTGTCAGTTTTCAGCCCGTTCATGCTTCGCCCACTTCCTCCGGCTTCGTCGTCATTACCCGGTAAAGCTCGGTGTCTTTCGGGAAGCGGTCTACAAAGGGCAGCACCACGTTCCCGTAGAAGATAAGCCCCTCGCCCGCTTCGGTGTGGGTGACATATTTCATCTGCTGCGGGGAGATGTTGAGCTGCTTTGCAAGGATAGCCCGGTCGCCCGCCGCCTGATTGAGCATGAGGACAAAATCAGAGTTTTCAAAGATATTCTCCACTTCGCGGGAAGCAAGCAAATCCTTGACATTCTGCGTAATGGCTGTGGGTATGCCGCCCCATTTTCTGAAACGCTTCCAGATTTCAACGGAATAGGCGGCGGTCTGTTCCTCTTTCAAGAGAAGATGAAATTCGTCCATAAAATACCGGGTGGATTTCCTTTCTGCCCGGTTGACGGTGACGCGGTTCCATACCTGGTCCTGCACAATGAGCATACCTAACTTTTTGAGCTGCTTCCCAAGCTGCTTGATGTCAAAGCAGACAAGGCGGTTAGAAAGTTCCACGTTGGTACGGTGGTTAAAGACGTTCAAGCTGCCGGAAACGTAAAGCTCCAATGCCGCCGCGATACGCGCCGCTTCCGGCTCCGGCTGCTTCAAAAGCTCGTCGTAGAGGTCGCCCAAGATAGGCATTTTCTCCGGGTCGGGGTCTGCAAGGAAAGGGCGGTACACGTTCCTAACGGCGCGGTCAATGACGGTCTTATCGACGGGCTGCAAGCCCTCCTTGCCGCCGATTACAAGCTCGCAGAGGGAGAGGATAAAGTCGGATTTCAGCGCAAGGGGGCTGTCGTCCTCGGAATAGTTGAGGTTAATATCCATAGGGTTCACATACTGGGGCTTCCCGTCAATGCCCTTGCCCGTAGGCGATAACCGTATCACTTGCCCGTCAAGCCGCTGCACAAGGGAAAAATACTCTGCTTCCGGGTCGCAGATAATTATGTCGTCGTCGGTAATGAGGAAAGCGTTTGTCATTTCCCGTTTGGCGGCAAAGGATTTCCCGCTTCCCGGCGTACCCAAGATTAAGCCGTTGGGGTTCTTTAGCTGCTTGCGGTCGCAGAGTATCATGTTGTTAGACAGGGCGTTTAAGCCGTAGTACAAAGCCGCGCCCGTCTGGAAAAGCTCCTGTGTGATAAAGGGGATAAAGATAGCGGTGCTTGACGTGGTAAGCCCTCTTTGAATGGGGATAAGGTTCTCCCCAAGCGGTACAGAGGACATAAGCCCCGCTTCCTGTTGGTAGTCAAGGCGGGTTAAGGCGCAGTTGTTCTTCTGTGCAATGCCCGCCGCCGCGAATACGTCATTTTCCAGTTTCCGCTTCGTGTCCGCCATGTTCACCACAAGGAACGTCAAGAGGAACATTCTTTCATTCCGGCTCTGCAAGTCCTGTAAGAGGTTCTTCGCTTCGCTGCCGAACGTGGCAAGGTCGGACGGGATTATATCCATGTCATAGCCGCTGCGTACCGCTTTTTTCTGTTCCTCGATTTTCATTTTGTCAAGGTCGGTGATTTTCCGCTTGATTGTCTTTATGGCTTCGGTCTGGTCGATACTGTGGATATGCAGATTGACGATAACGCCCGTTTCCAAGTCCAGAATATCCGATAAGATACGGTCGTTTAATTCCGGCGCAAGGATTTCAAGGAATGAAACCGCGCCGATTTTGCGCCCCATGCGGAAATAACGCCCCTCGCCAAAACGGAAAGAGGACGGGGCGATAAAGTCCTTTGTGGAAAGCCCGGACGGGGCAAGCCATGAAAAATCAAAGGCAAACTGCCCGCCCTCCGGGTGGAAAATGCCATGCAGCATTTTAAGGCGTTCATAGCCTGTCATGGGGCGGGCAGACACGCCCAAGAGCTTAAAGTTGTTGAGTACGTCCGTTTCGATACGGGCAAGGCGGGATTTCGCCGCGCCCAGACTGTCGGCTTCAATGGCAAAGGTGATATATTTTGCTTTGACAAGCCCGTTGTTGCCCTTTGCAAGCTGGTTTTTCAGCATATCCCGGTATTCTGTGCGGATAGAATTGAAAGCGTCCTCCTGTGCCGGGATATTGACCGCCTTTTCCGCTTCGCCCCGCTGCGTCCCCTGATTGATGAAAGAGAGCTGCACCGAAACGGAAGCGTCAAAGTAGTTGAGGAAGTCGCACCAGTTCTCAAAAATGGCGGTCTTGTCGTCTGCCTGTGCAAGCTGATAGTTAATATCTTCAAAGGCGACGGTCTTTGAGTATTTCCGTCCCGTAACCTTGCAGATACCGTCCGGGTACATCTGGATATAGGGGATTGTCTGCTGCGCGGTGTGGGCTTTCCCGTCGCCCTTTGCCTGTCTGATGATTTCCGCAATCTGCTTTTTCTCGGCGCGGGTGAGCTTGCGGGGCGGGTTAGGCTTTGCGCTTCCCGCCGCGCTGTTTCTTCGTGTTTCCTTTTGCAATCGCTGATACCTCCTTTTCAAGTTTTCTCTGCCGTTCTAAGACGGAATAAAAGTTGTCTGTCCTGTATGGTCGTTCTTTGGGGGCTATGAATTTCGTCCGTATGATGTTCTTCACCACCACTTCAAGGGGCTGTCCATGCTTTTCATACATGGCGAACAGGAAACAGGGCAGCATGACGGCAATCATAGCCATAGACGCAAGGCTTGTGCCTGTGCTGTCTTTGAGCAGAAAGAAAAGCGGAAGCCCTAACAGGAGAGCTACCGCAAAACATACAATCTGCCGTTTGGTAAGGTTGAAAGCTACTTTTGTCTTGACTTTGGATAAGTCTTTGGGTACGGGTACATACGCCAAGTGGAAACCTCCTTTCTCTGGGTTTTTTGCTGCTGTAAGTTCCCATAGGGGTAATCAAGGCAAAGGTCAATTTCTGCCCTTTGCCCGTCCCTATTCTATGGGGTTTTCCCGCGTCAAGGTCGGGTAGTATTTTCGCCGCTTTGCTCTGAAAATCTCCACCCTACCCTTGACACGCCGCTAATGCGCGGAGAAAATCGACTTCGCCAGTGCGCCGGATTTGAACAGGGAGAAACAGAGGATAACGGTATAGGCTGCAAGGGAGAATATCGCGCTGTGCAGATTGTCCGCTATTATCATGTTGTTTACCAGAACCGCGTAAATGCCGACGCATATCATAATGAGGAAGCCTTGAAAACCGATAGCGAACAGGGATTTTAGGTAGTTGTTTCCTATCTGCCCCCATTCCCGGTTCGTCATAGTTGCAAACGGGATAGGCGATACCGAACAGTAAAGGTAAATTTCTATCATGCGCCCGTAGAGGATAACGGTTATCAGTACGGACATGATTTTCATGCACAAGCTCACAAGGCTTGTTTCCATGACAAGTAAGAGCAGTTCGGGGATTTCCATAGCGTCAAGCCCGCTTTGCATGGAAGCAAGGGCGGCGGCAACATCAATCTCTGTGCTGCCGCCGATTACCCCCGCCGCGCCGGAAACAACGTGCTGCGCCATATCGAACACCGCCATAGTGATGTCAAAGGTGTGCGTCACAAGGTAGACTGCCACAAACGCCTTGAACACCCACTTGAAGAACATGGAAGTGTCAACGTCGTGCATATTGTTCTTTTCCGTTACCATGCTGATAAGCTCATAGCATAGGACGTAGGTAATGACAAGCCCCGCAATGGGTACGATTACATTCTCACTAAGCGTCTGTATCATGGAGAATATATTTGCGTTCCACCCTTGCGGGGTCTGCCCTACCTCTGCGGCGATAGTGCCGACTTTTTCGTTTACGTCCCCGAACATAGTTGACAGATTACCGTTTATGGCTCCTATGAGGATTTCCTTTATCCATTCGTTAATCGCGTCAAGTATGCTCTGCATAAGCCTTTACCCGCGCTTCTTAACCGAACAAGCCGGAAAGCAGCGGTACAAGGGTCATGCCGATAAGGGCAACGCCGCCGCCCGCCATGAGCTGCTTCATGCCCTGGCTTTTTGCACCTGGGTTGTCATTTCCGTAGCCCTCCAAGAGGTTGATAACGCCCCAAATGCCAAGACCTGCTCCGAGAGCGATAACGAGTGTCTGTAAAACGCCTACTGCGCTGTTGAAAAATGCCATAATATAACTCCTTTCTGCCGCTGTGCGGCTGCCCGAAAAAGGGCATAAAAAACGGCGGTCAGTTTTCGATAACTGCCGCGGTCATAAGTCCCCGCGCTGCGTTTGTTGCTGCGGCGCGGCGGTATTCAGTTGTAAGGGTGCGGCTTCCTGCCGCGATACGCGCAAGGAGTAGGGGCGCGTACCATGTAGCCCGTGTTTATTATTTTTACTTTAAGCTCCCTCCTTTTCAAAAAGTGGTGTGTAGACAGGCATAATGCCGTACTGCCGTTCCCGGACAGCTTCGATATACTTGATATAGGAAATACCTGCCTGTCTTGTCCTGCGTTCCTGTTCCCGCTGCATTTCCTCGGCAGCTTCCACAAGCCCGCTGATAGCCCGGATTAGCTGCTGTTTTGCCTTTTTCTTTCTGATACGCTTATTCATTCTGCGTCCTCCTGCAAATCTGCTTCGTCAACTTCGTAATAGTCAAATACCTCGTCCGGCTTTACGATTGCAGGACGGCGGCGCAAGTGCTTTTCCATGTCAAAGGCATTTTTCTTGTCAAAGTCGGAAAGGTACTTGTACTTCGGGTGTTTGGTAATATCGTATTTTTCGGAGAAGAACGGGCGCACCCCGCGTAACTGCAAGATACATTTCCCGCCGTCCATGACCGCAATTTCATCTTCGCTCATAAGCTGCTTGCCTAACTTCTGATAGTTCAGCCCGTGGGAAAGCTCCCGTCCTCTTGTTTCGGAAGTATTGAAGCTGTCAATCGTTTCTTTCCCCAAGATTTCCGACATTTCTTTAAGGGTCGTTTTCTCCTTGCCGCCCAAAAACAGGGTCGTATCGCAGTTGCCGACAATGGTATCGGCGTTGTCCTTGTAGATAGCCTTTAGCTGCGACTGGCTCTGCAAGATGATGGACGCGGAGATTTCACGGCTTCGGATAGTGGCAATGAGCTTTTCAAACTTCGGTATCTGCCCGATATTTGCAAACTCGTCAAGCAGACAGCGCACATGAACAGGCAGCCGCCCGCCGTACACATCATCTGCCTTGTCACAAAGCAGATTGAAAAGCTGTGTGTAAAGGATTGATACAACAAAGTTAAAGGTGTCGTCGGTGTCGGAGATAATAACAAAAAGCGCGGTCTTTCGGTCGCCTAAGGTGTCAAGCTCCATTTCGTCGGTTTCCATCAGCTCGCGCAGTTCCCGAATGTCAAAGGGGGCAAGACGCGCACCGCAGGAAATGAGGATAGAGCTTCTTGTTTTTCCGGCAGACAGCAAAAACTTCTTGTACTGGCGCACCGCAAAATGTTCCGGGTCTTTTTCCTCCAAGCGTTCAAACATGAGGTCAACGGGGGATTGAAATTCCGGGTCGTCCTCGCGGGCTTCCGACGCATTTATCATTTCAAGCAGCGTCGTAAAGTTTTTCTCATTCTCCGGGGCTTCGTACCAGATGTAGCCGATAAGGGCGCAGTAAAAAAGCCGTTCCGATTTCACCCAAAAATCCTCGCCGGATTTTTCCCCGTCGCCTTTGGTGTTGGCGATAATGGTATTTACCAGTTTCAAAATATCCTTTTCGCTGCGCAGATAGGCAAAGGGATTGTACCGCATGGATTTCTTGAAATTGATGGTGTTTAGCACCTTGATTTTGTACCCGCCCCGCTGCAAGAGCTTCCCGCACTCGATTAAAACCGTTCCTTTCGGGTCAGTGACTACATAGCTGCTGTGCATTTGCATTAAGTTGGGCTTTACAAAAAACCTCGTCTTGCCGCTGCCGGAGCCGCCGATGACAAGCACATTTTTGTTTCGTGCATATTTCGGGTGCTTCGGGCGGCTTGACATCATCAGCCTTTCGGTCTGCGTCAGCAGCACGTTATTTTCAAACATGGGGTCGATATATGGCTTTATATCCTCGGCATTGCCCCAACGTGCAGAGCCGTACTCCATGCCCTTACGGTATTTCTTTGCGTTCTTGCCTTTCACATAGACCGCAAGCCGGATAACGACAGCCCCGACAATGCCGATAAGCAAATCCATAGGGTTAAAACTCGGCAGGGCATTTGAAAAGGCAGCGGAAAAGCCGCTGCCAATGGAAACCAGCTTGCCGGAGAGGTCAGCCCCCGGCGAGAGCCGCACCGCCTGTCCGACTTTATCAAAGAGATACACAAAGAGCAGATAGGGGGCGTTTAGGATAAGCAGCTTCTTGATATTCGGCTTCATAGCGATACCTCCCTGTCCTTGTATTTTGTCTTTTGACGGTTCGCGTTAAGCTGCTTTGCTGCTTCCCGGAATGTGGCAAGTGCCTTTCGGATAGAGGGCTTTTGCTCCTGTGTCAGCTTCTTTGCGGAAAACTCCTTAAAGGCTGCGGTCAGAGCGTCCGCGTCCCGCCCCTTGAAAAAGACGAGATAACGGGGCGGCGTTTCGGTGCTGTCTTTCTTTAGGGCAAAGTCGATACCGTATTTTTTTGCCGTCTGCTCAAAGGCTTTGATATTGCCCTCGGTTATCTCAATGTTGGATAGCCCCGCGTTCTGCTTCGCAAGCTGCTTTAGGGTCTGCTTCCCGTGGGGCTGTTTTTCCTGCTGCTTTTTTGCCTGTGCAAGCATGGCTTTGATTGCCTTTTGCAGCGTTTCAGCGGTCAGCTTCGCTCCCTTGACAGAGAGCGCAACCACTTTTTCGTTGATTTCATCTTGCAATGTTTACCGTCCTCCTTTCCCGGTAGTAGTGATAGTGTTAAGGTGGTACGCCGCTTTTGGGCGTGAAAAAAGGGCGTCCGTTCTTCACGCCGCCCCGTTAAATCCGCACCCGCAGCCCGTTCAAGTCCTCGGCGCGGATACCTACAAGATACCAGTTGTCCCCGTACTCAATCCGGGTCGGCTTCCATTTGCCGCCTGTGAATACGTCCATGCACTCGCCGCAATGCAAGCCGCCGTAATAGTCGGCAATGTCAAAGCGAATGTCGTAGCGGTCAGCGGTTTCATCAAAAATCAAAGCTCCTGTTTTCTGTGCCATGTGGTAAATCCTCCTTTTTTCGTTTACAGGCTTTCGCCCTCGTTGTAGGTGTAATAGTCCAGGTCGCCGTACTTTGGCTTTCTCGGTGCAAGCGCGCCGCTTGCCATATCGTGAGCGACAAGGGAAGTATAGTAGCTGTCAATGGTAGACGGGGCATTGAAAAGCACCGCCTTTAGGTACTGCTTGATGTTGCGGATTTTCGTGGTGTTCTCCTGCATACAGTCAAGCACAAAGCGGATATGTTCGCTGTTCAGCTTCATAAACTTTGACTTCACAAGCTCGGCGGGGTAATCGTCCCCGGCAATACGGATTTTCTTTCTTGCCGTACAGACGGTTTCAAGCATGAGGTCAACAATTTCATTCAGACGGTCGCGGTCAAGGCTTCTGTCCTGTAAGAGAATGTCATAGGCGATATTGTCTTTGATAATTTCCTCATACACTCTGTAAGCGTCGTTCCTTTCCGTTCCTTTCCGTTCCGGCGGCTGTGCCGCTTCGTCCTCGCCATAAGGCAAGGGATTTAGGGAATGGATAGGAATGGAATGGGTACTTGATAAATCCGTATTTGATTTTTCTTTTTTTGTAAGTTAGTTCTTGATATATCTTTATTTAATTGCATTGGATTTTCCGACGTCGGCTTATTCGATGTTGGATTTTCCAATACCGGACTTTGCGGCTGTTCATAAATAGTATAGGTAATGGCTGTCATTTTTCCTTTCTCATCTCTGCCTTGCGCCCTTTCGATATATCCAGCCTTTTCAAGCTCCAAGACGGCAGTACGAATGGCATCGATACTTTCTTTGTTGATATGGGAAAGTCCTGCAAGGGTATAGTCCCAGTTTTCCGGAAGTGAAAGCATCTGTGAGAGCAAGCCCTTTGCTTTTAGCGTCAGTTCTTTGTTTCGCAGGTGGTGATTGCTCATAACGGGTATAGCCCTTGTTTTTTTCTACTCTGAAAACTGCCATGCTGATACTCCTTTCATTTTTTATTTGTTACGCAGTTAAAGGGCGATTTTGAGGAAAAAGGTATATTACCCTTACTTTGTCAAAACCGCCTTCTGAAAGCTTTGTATTTCAAGCCCTTATTTACTTCTATTTCGTAACATGGGCATGAAAAAAGCGGCATCTTATGCTTCCTTTGACAGAAGCGAAAGATCACCGCTTTTAGATTTCCTATTTAATTTTGATTCCCACAACATGCCTTATGGCATCTGTGGTAAAATACCTTTATTCGCAAGAGTTTTTACAGCACATCAAGGTTCTTTCCTCAAAAGTAGTAAATTGGTAGTAAATTCAACTTGTACTCTTGCAAATATCCTTGTATTTCAAGGAGTTTGAGGGTTAATTATTAAAGTTTGAGAGAAATATTTAAAAAAATATAAAAGGTATCAAAAAAATTATTGAAAATTTTATATAAAAATAAAATACTTCACGTCATAGCTCTTTGTAAAGTAAAGCCCCCTAGACGTCATCTCGAGCGTAGCCGAGAGATCTCCTAAAGCCCCGTGCTTGCAAACAAAAGCAGGTCTGACGTAGTCATTGCGTACAATGACTCTGGAGATTTCATAAAGCTCTTTGTCATTAAATTTTTTAAAAAATTTTTTCATTTCATAAATATTTCATTTTCATTTCATAAATATTTCATAAATCTGGTTTAAAATAGCTATTGTAAAGAAAATACTTTAAAATTTAAAAATAAATTAAAGTATTTTTTTGCTGATTAATCTAAATATAGTTAAGGAGGAATGATAAATTTCTAATTACTTAGAATTTAATGGGGACATCCTAAAAATATAAAATAAATTTGAGAGAGGGGAGCTGAATAGGACAGTGGTAAAAAATGCGATAGCATATGTTTTAAGAAAAAAGAATAGAACTTTTATAGTTTTTATTATTTTGACAGTAGTGCTTTCTTGCTTATATGCATGTTTAAATATTTTGAAATCAGGTACTAGCCTGGAGAAGTCTTTATATAAATCTTCAAATTCATCTTCAACGATAGCCAAAAAAGACAGTCAAGGATATTTTGATAAGGATGAATTTAAAGGAATAAATGATATAAAGGAAATTGAAGAAGTTGTTTCTCAATATGAAGGTCTGGCAAGATTGTCAAATACAAATGCTGTAGATAGCGGGCAACAAATCACTAGAGATGATATTCCAAGCTATTTAAAAAATGTTGTTTCAATACAAGCTACAAGCAATGTAAAAAGAAATGTTTTGTTTAACAGTGGAGTTTTTGCAATAAAAGAGGGAAGAAATATTGAAAAAAATGATAAAGACAAAATATTAGTTCATGAAGAGTTTGCTGAAAAGAACAAGTTAAAAGTAGGCGATAAAATTAGTTTAGAGTTTGTAGATCCAAATCAAACTGACAAGAGTAATAAGAAATATGAATTTGAAATTGTTGGAATTTTTTCAGGAAAGAAACAGGAAAAACAAACTGGATTAACTTCAGATTTGAGTGAAAATACAATGTTTACAGATTATGATTCTGCACAAAAGGCATTAAATGCTGAAGGAAATAAACAACTAGTAAATAAGTTGACATTTTTCTCAGGAACTCCTGAAAATATGGACGAGGCAATAAATAAGGTTAAAAAACTTAATGTCGATTGGGAAAAATCTTATACAGTTGATAAAGAGGCAAATGCCTTTAAAGATGCTCTTGAGTCATTAAATGGTGTTAAACATATTATAAGAATAATGACTTTTGCAATTATGATTGGTGGTTCTGTAGTTCTTTCTCTAATATTGATATTATGGTTAAGAGAAAGAATTTACGAAATTGGAATTTTATTATCCATAGGTGTAAGTAAGTTTAAAATTGTAACTCAATTTATAATGGAATTAATATTTATATCACTTCCGGCAATTCTAGTATCTTTGATATTTGGAAATCTGGTAGTAAATCAAATTATTGGTGGATTGATTAGTTCAGAGGATACGACATCAATTACATCTAATTTTGTAAGTAATGGATATAATATGAACAATTTAATAACTTTTGCACAAAGTTATGGAGTTTTAGTGCTAATTATTGTTTTATCAGTAGTTTTTGCATCAGGATTGATTTTAGTTAAGAAACCGAAAGAAATTTTATCACAAATTAGTTAGGAGGAAGTAAATGAATATATTAGAAATCAAAAATGTAACATATAGTTATGCGAATTCAAAAGAAAAAGTTTTATCATTAATAAATCAAGGATTTGAACTTGGGAAATTTTATGCAATTATCGGGAAATCCGGAACAGGAAAGTCAACATTACTTTCATTGTTAGCCGGATTGGATAAACCGAATAGCGGAGAAATTTTGTTCAAAGATGAAAATATAGAGAAAGCAGGTTATAGTAATCACAGAAAAAATAACATATCTCTTGTATTCCAAAACTATAATCTTATAGATTATTTATCACCATTGGAAAATATCAGATTGGTAAATAGTAAAGCATCTGAGGATATATTACTTGAATTGGGACTTGATAGAACTCAAGTAAGAAGAAATGTAATGAAGCTTTCAGGTGGGCAACAACAAAGAGTTGCTATTGCAAGAGCTTTAGTATCAGAAGCACCGGTTATTTTAGCGGATGAACCTACAGGTAACTTGGATGAAACTACAGCCGGAGAAATAATAGAAGTATTGAAGAAATTGGCTAAAGAAAGAAATAAATGTGTAATAGTAGTAACTCATAGTAAAGAAGTTGCAAGTGCAGCTGATACAATACTGGAACTTAATAATAAAAGATTAAAAGAAGTAACAAAAAATAAGTAGGAGGTAAGCGATGTTAAAAAATGCTTTTGCGTACGTAACTAGAAAGAGTTTAAAATCGTTAATTATATTATTAATTATCTTATCAATGTCAGCACTTAGCTTGATAAGTTTATCTATAAAAGATGCTACTAATAAGGCATCAGAAGAAACTTTTGGAAACATTACAAACAGTTTTACAATGGAAATTAATAGAAGAGTAAATCAAGGTACTGCCAGAGGTGGTGGTAATGTAAGAGGTCAAGATATCAAAAAAATTGTTGATTCCGGACATGTGGATAATTTTGTTAAGAGAATTAACAGTGTTGCCAACTTGGACGACAACTTAGATATTGTAGAAGCACCGGGTGCTTCACGAAACGAATCTGCAGAAAGAGCTAAAAACTTCAAAAGAGCAGTTATGTTAACAGGTGTAAACAGTTCTCAAAAAGAGACAAAATTTGTTTCAGGTGCATATAAATTAGTTGAAGGTGAACATTTAACTAGTGAAGATAAAAATAAAATTTTAATGCACAAAGATTTAGCTGCAAAGAATAATTTGAAAGTTGGAGACAAAATCAAATTAAAATCAAATGTTTACGATGCGGATAATGAAAAGAAAGCAAATGAAACTGTTGAAGTAGAAATTAAAGGGCTTTTTGACGGACATGGAAAAAGTGCAGTAACTTATTCACAAGAACTTTATGAAAACACTTTAATTACAGATGTTCATACAGCAGCTAAAGTTTATGGAAATACTGAAGATACAGCAACATATCAAGATGCAACATTCTTTGTAAAAGGTAACAGAAATTTAGATCAAGTAATAAAAGATCTTAAAAAATTGGATATTAACTGGAGATCATATAATTTAATTAAGAGTTCTTCAAACTTCCCTGCATTACAAAAATCTATTTCCGGAATATATTCAATTGCAAATCAATTATTTGCAGGTTCTCTAATATTCGCAGGCATAGTAGTTACATTATTGTTATTCTTATGGATGAATGCCAGAAAGAAAGAAATTGCAGTATTGTTATCAATAGGAATTTCTAAAACTAAGATATTTGGACAATTTGCCATTGAGTTGCTTTTCGTTGCAATACCGGCATTTATAGGTTCATATTTCTTAGCAGGTTATACAGGAAAAATACTTGGAAACAGCATATTGAAGAAAGTTACAGGAAGTATTGCAAAACAAATTGCAAGACAGTCAGCATCAACAAAATTGGGTGGTGGAGCTGAGGTTGACGGATTTAATAAGACACTTACAAGTTTAGATGTTAATATTAATCCAAAAGCTCTCCTTTATGTAGTATTGTTTATGACAATAGTACTTGCAATCGCGTTAATAATATCTTCTTCAAATATTTTAAGAAAGAAACCAAAAGACTTATTAATCGATACAAAATAGTTTTTTTAAATATGGGGGTACTTCGTAATTGTTGTACGAGAACGAAAATTATCGGTGTATATACATCGATAATTTTCGCCTTTTATGGTATACTATATTTTGGGTAATATTTAATATAAATATGGCAAAATTTAGTTTTATATAAGAGGAGGACCTTATGAAAATACTTGTTGTTGAGGACGACCAATTTATCAGAGAGGGAATTTCTGAATATTTATCCGAATTCGGTTATGAGATTATTCAAGCAAAAGATGGGCAGGAAGCTCTAATAAATTTTAATAACAATGATATTAATTTGGTAATTTTAGATATTCAAATTCCATTTCTAAACGGATTGGAAGTCTTAAAAGAAATCAGAAAAAAAAGTAAATTACCTGTCCTCATGTTGACAGCATTTAATGATGAAGAATACAAAATAAATGCCTTTTCAAGTTTGGCAGATGGTTATATGGAAAAGCCGTTTTCGCTACCGGTTTTAAAAGCTAGGATTGATTCTTTGATTAAAAGGCATTATAGTGGTCAAGAAAAATTTGAATATAAAGATGCTGAAGTTAATTTCACAAGTTACACAGCCAAGTACAATGGCGAGGATGTGGATATAAATGCAAAAGAACTTGAAATATTAAAATATTTATTGGAAAATGAAGGACATGCTTTGACCAGAGCACAGATAATAGATAATGTGTGGAAAGAAACGGATGAAATTCCTTTTGATAGAGTTATAGATGTATATATAAAAGAATTGAGGAAAAAGCTGGGATTAGATTGTATTGTAACAATCAGGAACGTAGGTTATAAGCTGGAGAGAAAATGAAGAATTTAAAAATATTTCCAAAAATGTTTCTGCAGACATTTGGAATTCTTGGAACTGTAATTGTTTTAATACATTTGCTGGTATTTTTTATTTTCCCGAGAACTTACTTGGAAACGAGAAAGCAGGAGCTTTATGCAAAAGCGGATGAAATTTCCAATAGTATTCAAGGAAAAGATAGGAAATTTGTCGAACAGTCTTTGGAATTTTATTCTAAAAGTAGTGATATAAAAGCTCTCATAAAAGGACAAACCGGAGATGATGAACTGCAAGTTGGCGATGACCTTAATGTCAATTTAAAGAGCGGTAATAATTCTTTAATCATTGAAGAGAGAGAAATAGAATTAAAAAATGGAGAAAAAATATCCATACAGTTTATTTCCACTGCAGACATGAAAAAAGATGCAAAAGAATTGAGTTTTAAATTCTTACCATATTCATTATTTACATCTTTCATTTTTTCTATTATAGTTTCTCTTATCTATGCAAAGGCGATAACTAATAATATAAATGAAATAAAAAATGCTACAAAAAAGATGATGCGATTAGATAGAACAGCTTATTTGAAAATTAATTCTACTAATGAAGTCGGCGAATTAAAAGAACAGATTAACGATTTGTATAACACTCTTTTAAAATTGATAGATGACTTAGAACTTAAAAATGAAGAAATCATAAAACTTGAAAAACTAAAATACGATTTTTTCAGAGGTACATCTCATGAGCTAAAAACACCTCTTGCAAGTCTAAAAATAATATTGGAAAATATGAAATACAATATTGGAAAATATAAAAATAGAGATTTGTATATTGAAAATTGTATTGAAATAGTTGATCATTTGACAAGAAGCATTTCACAAATGTTATCAGTTTCTTCTTTTGAACATTTAAAAGACGATGAAGAAATAATAGTTGTTAATGATATATTGGAAGATGTATTGAAACAGTATATGTTACTTGCAAATCACAAAAACATAAAAGTCAATAATTATTTGAAAAATGAAAAAATCTATATAGGAATGACAGCTCTTAAAATTGTACTATCCAATTTGGTAAACAATGCAGTCAAATATTCTGATGAAGGCGGTGTAATAAACATCGGGACAAAAGATGATTGGCTTTATATTGAAAATTCCTACAAGGATAATAAAGATTTAGATATAAATAAAATATTTGAAATAAATTTCAACCTAAACAAAGAAAATAGTAATGGTTTAGGATTATACATTGTAAAAAACATCTTATTAAACTACGGAATAAAATACAAAGTAGAAAAAAACGAAATAGGAATTGTATTTTTAATTGAATTATCCGGCAATATGGATAAATAAATATTTTAGTAAATTTTTATAATAATAAAGAAAAAATAGAATTATATATGAAATTAGGAGAGAAATATGAAGAATTTATTAAAAATTATTTCAAAAAAAAGACAAAACGGAAATAAAAAGCCCAAATGGAATATGAGAAAATTATCAATAGGTTTAGTTTCTTGTTTACTTGGGTTTAGTATGCTCATTAATTCGGGGGCAAATGTATATGCAAAAGAAGTTTTGAATGAAAATGATAAGGCTAACATGAGAGATTCAGGCAAAAAAGTTGAAGATTCTACTGGAACAAAAAATTCTAAATTGCCTAAAGATAAAAAATTGACAATAGATGAAAAAAGAAAAGATTTAATAACAGGTAAAAAAGATAAAAAGTTAGATACTGATAAAAAAGAAAAAGCAACAATTACACATCCGTATAAGACGAATGAAAAAACGTCTGTGAATAAATTAGTTGAAGAGAAAAATAATAAGATAAAGACTGCGACACCTACGAATCTTAAACAAGATTATGATGATATTACAAGTAAAGAAGTAATTGTAGGAAAAGCACCTGCAAACTCAGATATTAAGTTAAAAAATAGTAAAGGCACTGTTTTAGCGACTACAAAAGCAAAAACTGACGGAACATTCTCAATTACAATTCCAAATACAGTGAAACATGGAGATAAACTTACTGTTACTGCGACTGAAAACGGAAAGGCAGAAAGTGATAATTCAAAAGAGGTTATAATTGATAAGTTAGCGCCTACAGCTCCTACTGTAGAGGATGTATATGAAGAAGATAAGGAAATTACAATAAATCTTCCAAATGATGTGGAAGCTGGAGATAAGATAAGAATTTGGTTACCTGACGATAAGTATGTTGAAGTTGATTTGACAAGTAAAATGGTTGCTGCCAAAAAAGCTAAAATAGGTATTCCTCAAGGAACAGCATTGAAAAAAGATAAACAAATTACTGTTCAACTTATGGATAAAGTAGGTAATACAAGTGATGTTGTCGCAAAAAATATTAAAGAAAGAAAATCTAAAAAAGAAAAAACTGCTATTCCTACTGATGTTAAACAAGATTATGATGATAATATTGGTAAAGCGGTAGTAACAGGTAAGGCACCTGCGAATTCAGAAGTTAAATTAAAAGATGATAAAGGAAATGTAATAGGAACTGCAAGCACAAAATCTGACGGAATATTTTCAATTCCAATTCCTAATACAGTAAAAGATGGAGATAAAGTTACTGTTACTGCGACTGAGACAGGAAAGGCGGAAAGCGAAAAGTCAAATGAAGTTGTTATAGATTTAAAAGATCCTTCAGATCCTACTGTAGAAGATGTGCATGTAGGAGATAAAGAAGTTACTGTAAATCTTCCAAATGGTGTAGAAGTTGGAGATAAAGTAAGAATTACTTTTCCAAATGGTAATCGTGTCGAAGTCGATATAACAGCTGAAATGATTGCTGCTAAAAAAGCTAAAGTAGGTGTTCCGGAAGGTATAACTTTAAATAAAGATGAACAAGTTGAAGCTCAACTTATGGATAAAGCAGGTAATACAAGTAATGTTGTTGTAACAAAAGTTAAAGAAAAAGAATTTGACAAAGAAAAGATAGCGAAGGTAGAAATAAAAACGCCGCCAACAAAGACAAAATACACAGAGGGCGAAAAGTTTGACCCGGCAGGAATGGTAGTAACATTAACAGATGAAAACGGAAAGAAAGTTGATGTACCAGCAGAAAAATTTGCGGAATACGGAATAACAGTACCGACAGAAAATTTGACAAAAGATCAAACAAAAGTTGAAGTAAAGGTAAAAGATAAGAAGGTGGAACAAGCTATCACAGTTAAAGAAAAAGAATTCGATAAAGAAAAGATAGCGAATATAGAAATAAAAACACCGCCAACAAAGACAGAATACACAGAAGGCGAAAAGTTTGATCCTGCAGGAATGGTAGTAACATTGACAGATGAAAACGGAAAGAAAGTTGATGTATCAGCAGAAAAATTTGCGGAATATGGAATAACAGTACCGACAGAAAACCTGACAAAAGATCAAACAAAGGTCGAAGTAAAGGTAAAAGACAAGAAGGCGGAACAACCTATCACAGTTACACCAAAGGTAAGTAAAACTGAAATGCCTGTTATAAATAATGCAAAAGCAGGGGATAAAAAAATAACAGGTACTGCAGAGCCTGGAGCAACTTTGACAGTAACCACTCCGGAAGGGGTAAAAACTGTTGTAGCAGGGGCTGACGGAAAATGGGAAATTACTTTGGGAACCCCATTAGCTGAAGGCAATGTTATTAAAGCCGTTGCAAAAGTAAATGGCAAAGGGGCTAGTAATGAAGCTTCCATAACTGTTGGAAAGGCAAAACCAATAGCAGATCAAGTAACACCGGCTGTACCTAAGGAAAAGACACCGGTTGAAAATCCATCAAACTTAGCAAAAGAAGAAAAAGAAATTGTTAAGAAAAAGTTGGAAAAAGCAAATAAAGGAAACTTCCCAAGTGGAACAAAGATTGAAATAGGAGCGGATGGAACAGCGACAATCACATATCCAGACAATTCACAAGATAAGATAAAGGGAAGTGATTTGGTTGTTAAGAAAAAAATAATTTCAAACAAACCGACAAATAAAAAACTTCCGAAAACTTCAATTACAGGAACAAGCTTTAGTGGAGTAATTATTGGTTTAGCTGGAATTGGAATGTCTATATTAAAGAAAAAGAAGAGAGAAGATTAAGATTTTACTAAAAATAGAATATTTAGAGATAAAATAAATTATGAAATGTCTTAATTCAATAACTAAGGTTGAGGAATAATATCCTCAGCCTTTTGTTGTGCAAAAAAGTAGTGTTTCAAAAATTTCTTTGAGATACACTACTTTTAAAAACATTAAAATTATTCTATTATTTCATAATTTTGTTTTAATAATTTTTTTCTTATTACTAAGTAGCAACAGATATGTGCTGTGGTTGTCAATGCCCATGAAATCGGATAAGAAATGTAAAGTGATTCCTGTGTTCTATAAATTTGAAATATAGTAAATATCCAAATTACTCTAAATAGACAAGCACCTGTCAAGGAAATCACCATTGGTAAAATGGAATATCCCATTCCTCTTAAAGAACCGACTGTTACGTCCATTAGTCCGCACAGTAGATAAGTTGCTGAAACAATTTTCATCCTGTTAAGTCCATACATAATAACTTCCGGATTATCAGTGAAAATTCCAAGTAGAATATTTCCCAAAGAATATGCACCAACCCCTAGCACAAGACCAACTACTGTAACAATTCCAAGACCTTGTAATAAAATTTTATCTATTCTATGATATTTTTTAGCTCCCATATTTTGACTTGTAAAACTCAATGTTGATTGATAAATTGAATTCATTGACATATATACAAAGCCTTCAATATTTATTGCTGCTGTATTTCCTGCAATAACCAGCTTTCCAAAGGTATTTATAGAAGATTGAATTAACACATTTGATATGCTAAATACAATACCTTGAAGTCCAGCTGGAAGTCCTATTCTTAAAATACTAATAACTTTATCTTTTTGTAATTTTATTTTTCTTAAATCCAGATGCATATAACCTACATTTTTTGTTAAAAATAATATCATCATAATAGCTGAAACATATTGAGAAATTATTGTTGCTATTGCTACTCCATCAACACTCATATTTAGTACTATAACAAAAAATAAATTTAAAAAAACATTTAAAATACCTGAAACTATTAAAAAGAAAAGAGGTCTTTTCATGAAAAAGGTATTAGCACTGGTTCTTGCCGCTATGATGCTTCTGGTCTCCGCAGCCGCTCTGGCCGAGGAAGAGCTGATCCTGACCGTAGAACCTGCCGGCACAAAGGGCGATCAGATCAACAAGGTTGCGTATATCCCCATGTCCATCACCAGCGATTACTTCCTGGCCATGAGCGAGCTGTTCACCAAAATGTTTGCCGAAGCGGGCTTTGAAACGGAGTACACCTCTCCCGACTTTGATTCCATCCGGCAGCAGGAAATCTTTGAAAACTATGTGACCCAAGGCTATGACTGCATCGTAGTGTTCCCCATCAACGCCGCTTCTCTCAGCAGCGCTGTGGAGCAGGCTCGTGCGCAGGGCGTGAAGGTAGTCTGCCAGGTGAACATGACCGATGAGTGCGACGGCTGGGTCGGCACCGATGCTTCCGAACTGGGCCAGGGCGCGGCTAAGCTGGCCGCCGACTGGGTAGAAAAAACCTTCCCCAATGCTGCGGACGGTTCCATCGCCTGCGCTATTCTGGAGGTGCGCACCGATGACAACAACAACCAGCTGGCTGACGGCTGCCACAAGGTGAAGGAGCTGAGCTCCAAGCTGAACGTTGTTTCCACCATTTCCGTCCCGGAGGAAACGGAAGCTGCCGCGCAGCAGGCAATGGAAAACCTGTTCATTACCGATCCGGAAGTGCAGGTCATCATCGCTGTGACCGGCACCCTGGCCAAGGGCGCTAACGCATACCTGACCGCCATGGACAGCCCCGTGGCTGACCTGAGTCAAGTGGCCGTGTTCACCACCGGCAGCGACAACACTCTGTTTGAAAACGTTGCTGCTTCCCCCGAAAACACTGCCAGCGTGATCCGCGGCATCTCCTCTTACGCTCCCATGGCTGTGGGCGCACAGATCATGACCAATGTAGTGCTGAACCTGTCCAACGGCATTA
>OGXX01000890.1_pt1 | contig 32214 bp, 28 predicted proteins | sample 1576301 | NCBI WGS metagenome assembly OGXX01 (sample SAMEA3541469, study PRJEB24748) | human gut metagenome | biome: human gut; feature: human-associated habitat; material: faeces | place: China | collected 2012
AACAATGAAACATATTATTATCCCCCAAATACGAATATTAATTTTACCAAATAAAGGCAAAAACACAACCCAGTAAAAAACATAAAATAACCAATAGCACGAATAATTATTATGGTTCAAAATAGCTAAACTATATTTTAATAAAAGCAATTTTTATTTATTTTATAGTTATAACTCTTTCAACTATTAAGATAACATGACATATAGCTAATAAGCATGACTAATATTCATTTTTTAAAAAATAGCTTATGACAGAATATTGAAGATAGAATTTAATTTTGGTTAAAACATCATCGGAATATTGGAAATATCTACAATACAATAATATTAAGAATAATGCAGATATTCTAAGTAGTTTAAAAAAAAAGAAAGTTAGATGGTTCTAACTTTTATCAAAATATGCTTTAGACTTTATTCCAACTAAAGATGCAAATATAGATACTACACATAGAATAGTACAAATTCCAGCAGCTACTTGACAACTTAATAGCAATAGAGGATAGGTTTCAGGAACTATTTGAACACTTCCCATTATATATGCAAATATTAAAGTAAACATACCCATACTTAAAGTCTGACCAATAACTCTCATAGTAGCTACAGAAGCTGATGCAATTGGAGTTTCTTTAGGTGGAACAGATCCCATAATCGCATTTGTGTTTGGTGATGAGAATAATCCAAATCCAAATCCTTGAAATGCCATACCAACCATTAGGAATGGAAGTGGAGTTGCCGCATTTATTGTTGAAATCATAAATATTCCCAATCCTCCAAATGCGATACCAACAGCCGCCAATATTTGGGGATTGATTTTGTCAGATAGCTTACCTGCAATTGGAGCCATAACCACCTGGAAAACAGGAGCTATTAATAAAATCATACCTGCCTGACTAGAATCCATGCCTTTAATGTATTGCAGATAATAGTTTACAATAGTTACGATTGCAAAAGTAGCTAAGTATGCACAGAGTGCTGCAAAGTTTGCTGATGCAAATTTAGTGTTTTTAAATAATTTAACATTGAAAACTGGCATTTTTACCTTAAGTTCCACTAAAACAAAAATAGCTATTAGAATCAGTCCTATGATAGTTACTGTTAATCCTGATGGCTTGTTTAACATTGTAAAACCAAAAATAAAGAACACTATTCCTATTGAATATAAAACAGAACCTTTAATATCAATTGGTTCATTTTCAAAGGTTTTCCATTCTTTGTTGATTTGTGTAATAAGTAATGCTAAACATATCAGTAAAAATGGAATTGTAAAGTAGAATATTGATCTCCATCCAAGTGAGAAGTTTAAAAATCCTCCGATTACCGGTGAAAGTGATGTAGCTAGATAAACACCAACAACAGTAAAACCAATAGCCTCCCCTCTGTCTTGAGGTTTAAATGCAGATACAACCATTGCCATTGCAGCTACATTAAGAAAACCTGCTCCTATTCCCTGGAATATCCTGCAAATAAGGAACATATCCTGAGATATTGAAAATACACATACAACTGAACTTAATATGTACAGAATCATTCCAAAGATCATTGTATTTTTAAGACCAAATTTACCAGAAATTTGCCCTGCCGGTACTGTTACTGCCGCTACAGATAAAAAGAACAGCATTGTAACCCAATTTTGAACAATATTGCTCATTCCAAATTCCAAAGCCAATGAAGGAACAGAAATCATAACAGCTGATGAGAGAAATACTGTGAAAAAAGAGGTTACCGCAGCAATAACAAGAACATATTTTTCTAATTTGTTCATTAAATCATCTCATATTTATTTTAAAACTTTTAAGTTTAAAATGTTTATGGAGATATCATTAAAAATAAAGAAATGAATCCAAAGGAGAACATTAGATAAAAAAAATAATTATTGAGATAGGATTATGTTTACTCCGTTTGGATCTTTAATAAATGCAAGTGTAGTGTTAGGAGTTTCTTCTATAGCTATTTCCAGTTCGGGATTATCCTCTTTAAGAATTTGGGCTTCTTTTCTAACATCATTAACATGAAATGCTAACCCGTATAATCCAATATCTGGATTTTCTTCTTTTATAAGCTCTACTCCTGCACCGTTCTCACTTTTAAGAAAATTTATGGTTTTGTTTTCCAGATTCAATTGGTTTTCCACCTTAAATCCTAATGTGTTTATATAGAAATCTAGACTTTTCTCCATGTCCTTAACGAGAATTGTTGTATATTCAAATTCCATTGTATACACCTCTAATAGATCATTAAGCTGTTTCAACTTCATTAGCTGTTTTAAGATTACGTCTTTCAACTGCCTCTTCACGCATTTTATATTTTAGGATTTTTCCTGCTGCATTCATCGGGAACTCCTCAACAAAATCCACATATCTCGGTACTTTGTGTTTTGCCATGTGGTCACGTACAAAATCTTTGATTTCATCTTCTGTTGCCTCTTCTCCAGGTTTTAAAATGACACAAGCCATTATCTCTTCACCATAATCCTCATCAGGAACACCAATTACCTGTACATCCTCTATTTTTGGATATGTGTATAGGAAGTCTTCTATCTCTTTAGGATAGATGTTTTCTCCACCTCTAATAATCATGTCTTTAATACGGCCTGTAATCTTATAATAACCGTCAGGTGTTCTTCTAGCTAAATCTCCAGTGTGTAACCATCCGTTTTCATCAATTGCATTAGCTGTTGCTTCTGGCATGTTATAATAACCTTTCATAATGTTATATCCTCTTGCAACAAACTCGCCGTCAACATTGTCAGGAAGGTCTTCGTTGGTTTCAGGATCTACAATCTTACATTCAACAGCGAAAATAGATTTGCCAACAGTGTTTACACGTTTTTCGATTGAATCAGTAGTTTTACTCATTGTAGTAGCTGGTGACGCTTCAGTTTGGCCATAGGTAATGCAAATCTCAGGCATATGCATTTTTTCAATTACATCTTCCATTGTTTTAATAGGACAAGGGGAACCTGCCATGATTCCGGTTCTCATGTGAGAGAAGTCTGTTTTTTCAAAGTTTTCATGTCCTAACATAGCTATAAACATTGTTGGAACGCCGTGGAAACAGGTAATTTTCTCTTCATTAATACAGTGAAGACTTTTTCTTGGTGAAAATGCTGTTATTGGAGACATTGTAACTCCATGAGTCATTGATGCAGTCATTGCAAGAACCATTCCAAAACAATGGAACATGGGCACCTGAATCATCATTTTATCATTTGTAGATAAGTCCATACAGTCCCCAATAGCTTTACCGTTGTTTACTACGTTATAATGAGTTAGCATAACCCCTTTTGGAAAACCTGTTGTTCCTGAAGTGTACTGCATATTACAGACATCGTCTTTTGATATGGTATGCCTAATAGAATCAAGCACAGAGTCAGGTACGTTTTTAGCTAATTCGAATGTATCATCCCATGTAAAACAGCCAGGTTGTTCTGATTCGACTGAAATAACATTTTTTAAACGAGGCAATCTTTCTGAATTTAGTTCTCCAGGCTTGGAATCCTTAAGTTCAGGACAGATTTCATTTATAATTTTAATATAATCTGAATCTTTAAACCCGTCAATCATTACAAGAGTATGAGTGTCTGACTGACTTAAGAGATATTCTGCTTCATGAATTTTATAAGCAGTGTTAACAGTAACAACCACTGCTCCTATTTTTGAAGCTGCCCAAAATGTGAGATACCACTGAGGAACATTTGTAGCCCAGATAGCTACATGGTCACCTTTCTTAACCCCCATTGCAAGGAATGCTTTTGCAAGAGTGTCAACATCGTCTCTAAATTCAGGATAAGTTCTTGTATAATCTAGCTCAGTGTATCTAAAAGCGTACTGATCAGGGAATTCTTCACAAATCCTATCTAAAACATCAGGGAAAGTTTCATCAATTAGAGTTTCCTTAGGCCATGGATAATATCCGGTTCCCCTATCATCAATTTGGAGGGACCTTTCTTCTGCTTTTCTATATTTGTCCATGAATTTGGCAAAGTGAGGTACAACAATTCCTCCATCTAAAAGATTGCGGGCCCATCTGTAGACCCATTCAAGGGAAATATAACCATCATAATCAATGGAATGTAGCTCTTCGAATACCTCCTTAAGTGGTAAATCTCCAGTCCCCATCATTTTATATTCTACTTTACCATCTTCCATTACAGAATCCTTAACATGAACATACTTAATATAGTCACCAAGATTACTGACTGTAGTTTTTGGAGATTCTCCTTGGAACCTGTATGGATGGTGAACATCCCATAATGCCTGAACATGTTGGCTATTAATACTATCCAATACATTTTTAAGACGGGATGTATCAGAGTAAACACCGTTTGTCTCTAAAAGAAGCACTACATCGTTTTTCTCTGCAACGGGAACTAGCTCTTTCATGATGCCAATGACTACATCGTCATCAACCTCTCCCTCTGGAGCAGGTAGCTTATCTCCAAGTACTCGAACATACTTGGTGGAAAGTTTTGAAGCGAGTTCTACATAATCAGTTATTTCAGCTATCGCCTTATCTTTAGTTTCTAAATTATTAACTGGTTCACCAGAGGACAAGCATGAAATTTCAATATCCAATTCTTTTAATTTATCTAATGTATTAGGTAATTCTTCATCTGTAAATGGTGCTGCTTTTGTAGAGTAAATATTGTCTCCTAAGCCCCTAATTTCTATTCCATCAAAATTAAAATCCTTTGCCATTGAGTAAATATCTTGCCAGGAAAAATCTGGACATGCTAATGTCGAAAAACTTGTTTTCATAATTAATCTCCTATAGTGAACAAATTATAATATTATTAATTATGATTTTACAGCTATTAATAATTATTTATTTTTAAGTTTTTCCATAAGGCCTGATTTGCGTGCATAGTGGAACAAGTAAAGCTGCACATAACCTGCATAGTCTCCAAAATGCTCTATTCCAAATTCACGAACCTTATTAACAGATATATCCTTATTATCAAAAAATAAGTGAGAAATAATTCTCTTAATCCAGACATCTGTTGGAAAGGCTTCTTTAAAATTAAACCCATATAACAAAAGACAGTCAGCTACTTTTGGCCCAACACCAGGAATCATCTGAACCACTTCAAAAGCTTCTTCATAATCCATAGAGGAAATGTCTGAAAGTGACATTTCAACTGTAAAAAGGTTGGAAGCTTTTTTAATGTAACTTGACCTATAACCGAATCCGCAAGTTTTAAGATTGTTGCTACATTCATTAATGTTTAGAATATCATCAGAATAATCAAATTCCTCTTCATCATCTTCAAAACAGGAACTTAGAACATTAACGTCAGGAAAAGTATAAAAATTACCAGAGGGAAATTCCACTTCCAATCCCCACTTTTCCCGAGCCATGTTAATAGATTTTGTCCATCTAGCTATAGAGTTATTGGAACTTGAAATTGATGAAATGATAGCTTCAAATTTATTCTTAGCTTCAAACAGTCTTAGTCCATTACAAAAATTAGTCATCTCACATAGCTTCTCATTATTATTCAGATAGCTATAAAATTTCTCCAAATCAAAGTCCAAGTCAAAAATGGTGTTGAGTTTATCCAACAATACTTTTTTGGAAAAATTAAAGTCCTTCCCTGAAGGATATTCATAGCTAAAATCCAAAAAATTATCCTTTTGACTTACCTTAAACAGAACCGGTTTGTCTTCAATAAGAACAATATCTTTATATGCATTATCCTCTTTTCTCCATGGAGGCTGTGAAGTCTGGCCTGACTGTTGTGTTAAGTCAAGGTTAATATTTTTTTCAATTAACATTTACAATCTCACTTTAACTCCATTTTTATGAAGATATTCCTTTACTTCACCAATTGAGTATTCATTAAAATGAAAAATACTTGCAGCTAAAGCAGCACTAGCATCAGAATATTGGAAAGCTTCCAAGATATGTTTAGGTTCCCCAACACCACCACTAGCTATTACCGGAATATCAACTGCATCATTAACAGCTTTTACAAGATCCAAATCATAACCTGCCTGTGTTCCATCCCCATCCATACTGGTAAGCAATATTTCTCCAGCTCCAAGATCCTGGCATTTTACAGCCCAGTCTATTGCATCCATTCCTGTAAATTCATGACCTCCGTAGATACTGCAGTCAAACCAGCATAATCCATTATCTGTTTCAATAACATTTTTATCTGGAGCTTCATTTGGGGAATCAACATATCTTCTTTTAGCATCAATTCCTATTACAACAGCCTGACTGCCAACGACTTTTGAAGCTTCTGTTAGAAGTTCTGGATTTTTAATAGCTGCCGTGTTTGTAGAACATTTGTCGGCACCTGCCTTAAGCATGTTGGTATAGTCTTCAACTTTCCTTATTCCTCCACCAACACAGATAGGAATGAAGACATTTTCGGTTAATCTTTTAATTACATCTGCCATTGTTGCTCTACGTTCATAGGAAGCAGTTATATCTAAAATAATAATTTCATCAGCTCCCTCTTCATAGTAACGGGTAGCTAAGTCAACTGGATTACCAGCATATTTGATTTCCTTAAATTCAACCCCTTTTACAACTCTTCCTTCAGGAACTTGCAAATCACAGTCTAAACAGGGAATAATTCTTTTGGTTAACATTTATATTGCCTTTAAATTAATAAAAAAAGTAGTAGTTAGAATTTTTTTAAATCCTAAGCTGAGTATCTTAATACAAAACAGAAAATAGCTAAAATTATAGTAATTACAACAACATGAGTTGGGGAAAGTTTTGGACCAACACTTTCTTCATCGAAGTATCTTACTAAACCTGCACCAGTTTGAGGCATACTCATTTGATTATCTTTTTTTGCCATAATATCTCCTTAAAGTTTGTTAGTTAAAAATCAATTATGTACTATTTATTATTCTAATAATATATAAAGTTGGCTTTTAATGTAATAATCTACTGACAATTACTTTAAACATTATATCAAAATCATTAAAAAAAATAGTTAAAACAACCAGCGGTTTTATCCCTCACCTAATATCTATTACCATTTTCCATCTCTAGACAAAGGATAAAACCCTGCTATATCCAGTAAATCACTATTCGATATATCCGTACCAATTCATCTCCACGATCAGTAACTTACTAGATAGTGGTTACACACATCTCCTACAATGTATGAAAACACATACCAATTAACTTAATGTTAATTACTAATAGTTAGTGCCATTTAGTATATAAAGGTTTCTATCAAAAATGAAAGAATTTTAATAAAAAACTAAAAAAATAAAAAGTATTTAATATAATCTAAAAACTATTGTACAATATTACAATTATTTTAAAAATAATATGGATATTGTAAAATATAACAGGATATATAATGAATTAAATCTATGGAAAAGAAAATGTAAATAGAATCACTTTTGAAAATGAAAAAATATTCAAAAAATTTAAACAAAAATGAATATTGTTTTTTAGTTCACTGAAAACAATAAATGAAATTATATTTTTTCTTTCTTTAAAACCTGTATATCGCTTATTTTTGTATCAGGATACTGGCCATTTTCATCCTTTTCTACAGCCTTGACCATATCCCATATTGTAAGTAACGCTACACTAACGCCAGTGATAGCCTCCATTTCAACACCTGTTTTTCCACACATGTTTACAGAACAAATTGCCACTATTTCTTTTTCCCTAACTTCAAAATCAATTTCAATACCAGTTAAGTTTAGTGGATGACATAATGGAATTATTGAAGAAGTGTTTTTAACCGCCTGTATTCCTGCAATCTGGGCAGTTGTCAATACGTTTCCCTTTTTGATTTTTTCATTTTCAATCATAGCTATTGTTTCTTTTGCCAGCTGGATTTTTCCACTAGCTACTGCTTTTCTTTGCTGATCTATTTTATTTCCTACTTCCACCATATGAACTCCACTGTCAGTTAGGTGGCTAAACTCCTTACTCATTTTCAAACCTCTATTTTTCACTTACCTCAAGTACGTCTAACTGTTTACATACTGCATCTACGCCGAGAATCTCCCCTACATTTGGATGGGTTCTGCCTTCATCCCCTGAAATCAGTTCTTTAATATAAAGACCACCTTCTGTTTTAACAATCATTTCAAATGTTGTATCATCAATAATATTTGTTTCGACATTTTTAACATGCTTCAGGCGTATTTTATCAGCACGTCTTCTTAAAACTCTTATTGGTGTTTGCTGATTGATTTCATCCAGCTTTGACAATTCCTCCAGTTTTTTCTCATCAAAGGCACCACTGCATTTAACCAATGCCTTGTAGACTTTAAATGTATCTGGAGAGGACTGCTTTATTTCTCCTTTCCTGTTTTTTTCTGTAAATTTTAGGTTGTGGTATTGTGTTTTCCCTTTGTTAGCTTGGTTTATTTCTTTTTCTAATTTTTCCAAATCGATCTTTCTGATTCTAGGTTCTTTTATCTCCAGGACAAATGGTCTTCCTGAACCTAGCATTAAAACATCAATGTCTTCCCTTCCAGCACCATGAAATTTGGCTTCATATCCACGAGTAGCTTCCAATATCTTTTCAGATAGTAACTCTTCAACTGATTCTGGATACTGTTTTCCTGTACCGTTACAGGCTTCACATCCTTTTCCCTTACATTTGCTACATGGCCACTTGGTCTGTGGTATTCCGCGAATCAGTTTGTTGTATTTTCCTTCAATGTAAATCGGATTTAACTGTAACCTGACTTTAGGCTTTTTTCTAATGTCTACATTTACTACAATATCCTGTTTAAGTGAGTTAACTGTTTTTCCAAGAGTTTTTGAAAGTTCATCAGAGATAATTCTATTTAGCTCTTTTTTAATAGGTTCTGAATTTAAATCCAGCTCATTGGAAAGTTCGTCATCTCTCTCTTTAATCTCTTTAGGTATTGTGGTTCCAACCATAAAGACATCAAATTCAACGCCTAAATGGTCAATTTTATTATAGACCCTTCCGAAAAGGTAGTCGTCAACTTTTTCAAAGATATTGCCGCAGACAACACATTCATCACTGCCCAAATCTGTTTGAAGAGCTTCCAGTACATTTTCTGCAATTTTAACGTTGTCATTTTCTTCCCGCATAAGGGGCGATAGCTTACGGCCAAAACAGTGCTTACAGATTTTGCCGTCGGTTTTTTCCAAAAGCTCTTTAGCTTTTGTTATTACTAGCTGGTCCATATTATCAAAACTAACAGTTAAATTATTTCATAAACTGACCCATCATACGATTCATAGCACCGCTTCCAAGTCTGCCACGTTTTCCCATTCCTTTCATAGCTTTTTTAGTGTTGTTGTAATATTTAAGAAGGTCCTTGACATCGCTTTCCTCAACACCTGCCCCTCTAGCTATTCTTTGAATACGTGACTGTTTAATTAACTTAGGATTATCCATTTCTTCCTGGGTCATTGAAGACATCATCACTTTATAGGTGTCAATTTTGTCTTCAGTCATTTTAGATGCTTCTTTTGGAATTTTACCACCAAGACCTGGAATCATATTTAATATTTGCTGCATAGGCCCCATATTGTTCATCATGTCAAACTGGTTTTTAACATCAGTTAATGTGAATTTGCCGCTCATCATGTTGTTCATGGTTTTCTCAGCAACGTCTTCATCAATATTCTCCTCTGCTTTTTCAATTAATGTCTGAATATCCCCCATTCCAAGTAATCTGGAGATAAACCTTTCTGGATCGAATAATTCAAAATCGTCGATACGCTCACCGGTACCGATGAATTTAATCGGTGCCCCTGTTTCAGCTACAGCAGACATTGCACCACCACCTTTTGCAGAACCGTCAAGTTTTGTAATGATTATAGACCCAATGTCTGTTGCTTTTGAAAATGCCCTAGCCTGTTCACCAGCCTGCTGACCAATAGTACCGTCAATAACAAGCATAGCTTCAGTAGGTTCAATGATATTGTCTAGCTCATCCATTTCAGCAATAAGATCATCTTCCTGTTTATGTCTTCCTGCTGTATCAAAAATAATTACTTTCTTGTTTTTAAACTCTTTTAAACCTTTTTCAGCTAAGTCCAATGCGTCATTGTTATCAGGATCCCCATATAAAGGTATTTGCATTTCTTCTGTAAGCTGTTTTAACTGTTCATATGCAGCCGGCCTCCATGTGTCTGTACAGACAACCGCAGGGTTGAATCCTTTCTTTATAAGGTATTTACACATTTTACCGATAGTTGTGGTTTTACCACTACCTTGAAGACCTAAAAGTAAAATTTTATAGGGTTTTTGATTAATGTCTAAGCCAACAGCTTCACTTCCAAGAAGATTAACCATTTCTTCATAGATAATTGTTATTACATGTTCTCTTGGAGTGATACCTTTTGGAGGCTTTTCATCAAGAGCTCTTTTCTCGATTTTTTTTGATAAATCTAATACCAAAGCAATGTTTACATCAGATTGGATTAAAGCACGTTGAATTTCTTTAACAACCTCTTTAACAGTCTTTTTATCGATAACAGACATTCCAACTAATTTTTTCATTGTATTAGTAAGATTCTCACCTAAACTTCCAAGCATGTTATCACGTGATTAAATATTAATTAATTTAGAAAAATTATATAATTTATATATTAAATAATTATACTTTAATTAACCTTAATAATTTTGGTGTAAAAAAAATGTTAGAAAAAGTAATAGAATCATTAGAAAATTCACCTATAGTAAAAAAAGGAGAATATAATTATTTTGTAAATCCAATAAGTGACGGCGTTCCGGCAATGGATCCTGAAATATTAAAAGAGCTTACAGCAGTTATAATAGACAAATTAGATTTAAATGTTGACAAAATAGTGGCAGTGGAAGCTATGGGAATTCATTTAGCAACTGCATTATCCCTAGCAACCGGAATACCTTTTGTGGTTATAAGAAAAAGACAATACGGCCTTCCAAACGAAAAAGAGGTATTTCAAAAAACAGGATACGGATCTTCAAACCTCTACATCAATGACTTGAAACCTGGAGAAAAGATACTTATAATCGACGATGTGGTAAGTACTGGAGGAACTTTAATCTCATTAATAGCTGCATTAAAAGATATTGGAGTAGAAATAAAAGATACAATAGCCATAATTGATAAAGGTGATGGAAGAACAATAGTAGAGGAAGAAACCGGCATCCCAATATTTTCAATTGTAAAACTAGACGTAATAGACGGAAAAGTGGTTATTGAATCAACTATAGTGGATTAAAATGTCATTATACAATATGGATTTAGAAAAAGTAATATCCAAAATAAACTCTAGAGATGCAAAAACTGTGGGTCTTCAATTTCCAGAAGGCCTTAAAATGCAGGCAACACAAATAGCTAAACTTATTGAAGCAAATACAGAAGCAACAGTCATTATCTCAGCAGATCCATGTTTCGGAGCATGTGATGTGACTGATTCAAAAATGAAAGGGTTTGTAGATTTAATAATCCATTACGGACATACACCACTACCATTAAAATATGAAGTGCCTGTTTATTTTGTTGAAGCATATTCCAATATTGACATAAAGCCTATACTTAAAGCATCACTGGAAAAACTAAAAGATTATACCAAAATAGGTCTTGTAACAACAACACAACACCTGAACAGACTAAATGAAATTAAAGACTTTTTAGAAGACAATGGAAAAGAAGTAGTTCTCGGATCATCTAAAAATACTAGAAAAGGCCAGGTTCTTGGATGCAATTTCTCATCAATAAAAGGTCTTGATGCAGAAGTCTATTTGTTCATTGGAAGTGGAAGCTTTCACCCACTCGGAATTCACTTATTTACAAAAGAAAAGGTACTGGCTGTTGATCCCTACAATAACGAAATAAGAGAAATGGACGAATTTGCAGACAAGATACTTAGAATACGTTTTGCAAGAATTACAAAAGCGAAAAGCGCTAAAAAATGGGGAATAATAGTATCATCAAAAGAAGGTCAATACAGGATGAAACTAGCTATGGATATTAAAAAACAGATAGAAGATGAAAAAATGGAAGCATACATCTTAGTTCTGGACAATATAAATCCTGATGCATTATTGCCTTATCTTGATTTAGATGCTTTTGTAGTAACAGCATGCCCAAGAATAGCTATTGATGATTCCCAAATGTATAAAAAACCTTTAATAACTCCTCAAGAATTAGAAATAGTCCTAAACAAAAGGAAATGGGAAGATTACCAGCTTGACGAAATTTTATTTCATGAGCGATACAGTAATTAAATATATATAAAATTATTGACATAATTATAATATTAAATTAAAATTCATTATTCAAGTGATAAAATGAAAGTAAAAAACGGAGACTTTGTAATGCCTGGAGAAAGGCTCGGAATAATCGAGCAGTATTTGCCAGGAAAAGGAACCTATGAAAATGAAGGGGATATTGAAGCAACTGTTTTAGGTACTGTAAATATAAATTCTAAAATGAAAACTATCTCCGTTGAACCAAAAGCAGGAAGCCCGGCTACTTTAGAAGTCAAAGATAAAGTATATGGTCAAATCACTGATATTAAACCTCAAAGAGTTAATGTAAAAATTGACAGATTAGAAAATACTCAAAGAGAATTATCCCTCCCATATATGGGTTCAATACACATATCTAAAGCAAAAGAAGGTTATTTAGATAAAATTTCAGATGCTTTTAGAATTGGAGACATTATAAAAGCAGAAGTAGTTAAAGTTACTGGAGATAATGTCGATTTAGCCACCGTCAAAGAGGACTGTGGTGTTTTAAAAGCAATGTGTACTCGTTGCAGAGAATATATGGCTACTACACCAAAAAGAAACGAACTTCAATGTAAAAGATGTAATAGAAAAGAAAAAAGAGAAGTTTCAAGCGAATATGTTAATGAATAGGATTTGATATGATGGATGATAACAATATTGAGATTATAAGAGACACAAAATTAGAACTTACATTTATTGTACATGGAGAAAGCCATGGAATATGTAATGCACTTAGACATCTTTTAATGAAAAATCCTGATGTAGAATATGCTGTTTACAATATTGATCACCCTCTTACTGGGGAACCAGAAATGAGTATTAAAACCAAAAGAGGCAAAAGACCAAGAGATGCATTAAAAAAAGCAGCGGAAGAACTTTTAGATGAAACCAAAGAATTGAAAAAGCTTATTGAAGAAGACATATCATGAATAAATATAAAACTCCATCTTTAACAGTAGATATTTTTATATATAATAATAAAAAGGAATTTATTCTTATAAAACGTAAAAATGAACCATTTAAAGGCCAATGGGCATTGCCTGGAGGTTTTGTAGATTATGGTGAAACTGTTGAAAATGCAGCTATTCGTGAAGCAAAAGAAGAAACAAGTATTGATGTTGAATTAAAACGATTGATAAATGTTTATTCTGACCCTGAAAGAGATAGTCGAGGTCATACTGTAACAATAGCCTACACTGCTCAGGGAAATTTCGAAGATGCAAAAGCTGCTGATGATGCCATTGATATTAAAATATTCGCTTTCAATGAAATAGACAATCTAGATTTAGCCTTTGATCATGAAAAAATAATTAAAGATGCTTTAAGAATAATATTAAAGGAGGATTAATATGGAATTCTGTCCAAAGTGTGGAGGAATGTTACTTCCAAATAAAGGAAAAAATATATGCCGAACTTGCGGTTATGAAACAGATTTAGCTGGTAACGAAAATAGCTATAAACAAAAAGAAGAAGTTGTAGCAAAAGAAAACATAATTATGAAAGGAGAAGATATTAATACACTTCCAACAATGAAAATAGAATGCCCTAACTGTGGACATACCAAAGCTGCATTTTGGCTTCAACAAACACGTAGTGCAGATGAAGCTGAAACACGTTTTTTCCAGTGTTTAGAATGTAAACATACCTGGAGAGAATACGATTAGTTGACAAATATTATTGGAGGATAATTATGAAGGATTCAGAAGAAAAAGAGCATAGAATATCTAATTTAAAAGATATGATGAAAAACGTGTCTAACGACAAATATGCTCAAGATTCATTTGAAGAATATGATGAAATGGAAGATGCATCTGATGATGATTATGAAGTTGTTGATGCAGAAGAAATGATTGATATTTTAAGTAAAGACTACAACAAATATCCTAAAGAAGAATTAGACGTTAATGAAGAATTCATATTCAAACCTGGAAAAGATTCTGAAGACAAGGATGCAGCCTTCAATAATGAAATTAATGGGGAATTTATTATTAAAACAAAATTAGAAGATAGTGATCTTCCTCAAGAACCTCAAAAAGAGTTAGATTATGAAGAAGAACCTAAACCTGAGTTTACATATGATGAAGATGACTTTTTAGTTGAAAAATTCGACGGAATGTTAAATAAAAATATAAAAGGTTATTCTGTAATAGCAGTTGCAAGTCTAATATTGGGAATAGCTTTTATCTTGTTTTCAATATTCCTTTTTAATTTTTCATCTCCACGTGTAGTGGATCATGTAATCTCCGGTGAAACAAATACTACTGGAGTAATATTCCTATTGATTGGACTGTTCTTGACATTCATAGGAATTTACAAGATGAGAGTTGTTAAAAATCCATTTGAAGATGTTGTAGATTCTATAAAAAGTGTTGAAAAAGATAACAAAAATAATAAAACACAAAAAGATAATATTGAACAAAAACCTCTTGCTAATGACAATAAAGAAGTTAAAAAAGTAGGAGAATTTGATATATCTGAATTTAAAAATAAAATGGACACTTTACAAGGTACCAATAACAACAAACAAAACACTATTTCTGATGAAGAAGAATATGAAAAAGCACATTTAGATGATGAGTCTATTGATGATATCTTTGCTGAAATAGATGATATTGATGATGTTCCAATTATTTCAGTAGATTCTAAAGAAAAATAAACTACTTTTAATTTTTTTATATGGGCCTGTAGTCTAGTCAGGAATGACGTAGGACTTCGGATCCTAAGGTCGGGGGTTCAAATCCCTCCAGGTCCGTTTAATCTTTAACTTTGACAATAGCCTCTTTAAAGAAATCTGGAATCAATGATTTATAAAGCGGACTTTTAAATAGAAGATTTATATCACTGTCTAAAATATATGTATAACATGAGTCGTCTTCAGCACGCATTCCACGTCCATATGCCTGCATTAATGTCATGACGGTTTTATATGCATACCATCTTTTATCTCTTTTTTGACGCATGTTTACTTGCATGTCTCCAAGATATGGAAATGGAATTTTATAGATTATTTGGAATCTGCATTTATCATATGGAAGATCCACACCTTCACTCATTGATGGTGAAACAAGAACCAGAGGATTTTCATCATTTTCAAAATGCTCCAATACAGCTTCACGATTATTAGGAGTATGTGAAATTAGACGTGAATTATTGAAGTGTTTGTTAATGTATTGTTGACATTTGTAACTATTTGTATGAATAAGACCTTTATCATATCTATGTTTCTTAAGAATTTTCTCCAAAATAGAAATTGTTTTTGGAGCTGTTTGTTTAATCCTATTTTTAGACATTTTACCTGCCAAATCCAATATGATAGGTCTTTTTTCACGTTCAAATGGGCTATCTACTTTTATCTGATATATCTCATTTGGATTAATGCCTAACCATTTAGCAAATAACTTATGTGATAGGATAGTAGCACTCATAAATATAACCACATCACCATATTGAAGAAGATTGGATTTCGCATAATGGTGAACTCTTAAAGGTTTAAATGAAACACTATCTTCAGTTGTATCAATAACCCAATTTTTAGGTTCATTTCTAAGGTTTTGAGAAAGTTTATTAAGTTTCTTTATCATTGATTCAATCTGGTCAGCTTTACTTGCAGATATTTCTTTAATATCAATGTCGTCATAGTGTTCAGATATTGCTTCAACTTCCATAATCCAGTCTTCAAGTTCCCCATCTTTAAGCGTTTGTTTGGAAATAACCTTATTAATATCCTTTTCTAACTTATAATTATATAAATTAACTTCCAAAGAACCCATAAGCTTATTTTCAATGTTGTGGGCTTCATCAAGAATTAACAAAGAACGTTTTTTAAAATGTTTAACATAATTAAGCTCAGCTAAAGCATAATCATAATTCATAATAGTAATTGGTGAATTAATCGCATTAGCTTTCTGTTCCCAATAATGACAATGATCTGATGATTGATAAAAAAGAGACCCTCCATAAGTATCAAAAGCCAATTCAGAATCTAATGTTGGATTTGCCCCTATACCATACTGACAAATGAAATTTGCAGATCTTGGAGTTGATTTACAGGTACCAATATCACAGGTTGAATCTAATTGATCATTTAAACATCCAAAATTGCTTCTCCCTTTAACTAATGGAAACTCAAATTCATTAGCATACTGAGATTGAAGCTGTTTGGTCATGGTTAGAATATATGCAGATTCATATATTTTAGCAAGAGTAGTAGCTATTGCAGATTTACCAGTTCCTGTTCCTGCTTCTAGAATAATATACTTATATCCTTTCCTAATTGCATCCATAATTTGCTGTATTATATCTAACTGGCCAGTTCTTGGTTGTTCAAATGGGAAATTCTCAATGATTTCATCATCAATATAGCCATACTGCTTTTTAAGTTTTTCAATTATATTAGAATCTAGCCTATGCTCTTCAATATCATAGACTTTAGGAATTTCATCTTCAACAACAACACTGGATTTTTCATTGCTAAAGCTAAATAAACCCTTTTTAGATGAGTTAGATTTTACAGTTCCACATTTACAATCAGATTTTAGCATACCACAATTTGGGCAAAAAATAGAATCAGTCATCAAACAATATATTAATTTATTATTATATAAATAAATTATAGAAGTGCATGTGATAACAAATGCTAAAAAATTAAAATATTTAAATGTGATTTTATGAGTGAAAAAGGTAAATTATATGGAGTAGGTGTAGGGCCTGGAGATGTAGAATTATTAACTTTAAAAGCTGCAAAAATACTTAAAACCGTTCCAGTAATCTGTTCTCCAAAATCCTCAAAGGAAAAAGAGAGCATTGCATTATCAATTGTTGAACCAATAATAGATGAAAGAGAAGACCGTAAAAATGTAATGCTTGTAGAACCAATATTTCCAATGATTGAAGACGATAAAACACTAGAAAAAGTCTGGGATAGTGCAGCAGAGTTAATAGCACACTACCTAGATAGTGGAAGAGACCTTGCATTTGTTACATTAGGAGATCCATCAATATTTTCAACATTCTCATATGTTCAGAAAAGATTGAAGGACAGATATGAAATAGAAGTCATACCTGGAATTACATCATTTACAGCATGTGCAGCAGCATGTGAAACCCCACTTACTGAAAAAAACCAAATATTAACTATAGTTCCGAAAATAGACGATAGGTTAGAGGAAATTATGGATTACAGCGATTCAATTGTACTTATGAAAGCATCTAGAAATACTAAAGAATTAGAAAGTTTAATTGAATCTAAAAACAAAGAAAAAACAATAATTTCAGTTGAAAACTGTACACGTGAAGATGAAAAAGTAATTGAAGGTTTTTCAGAAGATAAACCTTACCTTACAACTACAATTATTAAATTTTAATTACCTAAAGCTTCGATTTCAAATGTGCACATCTCATCTCCCATTGTGTAACATTTGACTTCAGTTACTTTTACAGGCAGTTTGAAGTATAAAGTAAACAAAGATTCGAAAATTCCTGCATCTAAATAACAAATAGGTTTACCTGTTTTTGGAAGAGACATACATTCAAAGCAATCTTCATTAGATATCTTTATGATTTGACCTAAGTCTGCAGATAAAACACCTAAACCTTTATCATGCCAATAATTAACAATATTTTCAATAAAATCATCTAAATTCTCTGAATAAAGCCCATTAAACAAACTAGCACCTATTTTTTTACCAGCATTATATAAAATTGGATCAATATTAACTCCTTCCTTAATTAACATTGCTCTAAAAGTCTGGAATAATAAAGTAGAAAATGGCAAGTCACAGTTTATAATCTCTTCAACAATATTATCTATATTCTTATCCTCTATATACTCATTAGATGAAGTCATAGAACCTAAAAACTCTGAATTTAAATAAAAAATCTTCTTTCTGTTATCATTAGAATCAATCTTATAAGAAATAATATTATCTTCTCTTAAAGACTTTAAATGAACGGAAATTGTAGACTTTGATTTTCCGGTGTTTCTAACAATTTCTTCAAATTCCATTTCACTATCTCTCAGCATCTCCAAAATCGTTAACTTAACTTGGCTTTTAATAACATTAATGCCAATGTCTCCTTCTTTATTTGCAAAAAATTGTACTGGTTTTATGTTAGTAATTGTTCCACCAACTTTAAATTGTTATCATAAGTATATGTTAATGTCCTATTAAATAGTTAACTATAATTAATTTTTTAAAAAAAAGAAAAATATAGTATTACTACTATTAAAATTAAACAAAATTTATTTAAAAAAGAAAAAAACCATTGAAACTTTTATTTGAGGATATAGATAATTGGTAAAAACAAACAGTTCGTTTGAAATGAAATAAACTTATTATTAATATGAAATGTTTCAAAATATTTATCCGTTTTCACTATGCATAATTTAGAACATTATTTACAAAATTAATATTCGTATTTGGGGGATAATAATATGTTTCATTGTTTAAAACTACGATAGAAGTACCTGAGAGAGTTCCTTGAATGTTTATGTAGACTATTCCCTTTCCACCATTAATGTTTAAATTATTTTGAGCATAAATTCCATTAGAACTGGATGATTTACTATTGATATATGTACAATTAATCATAGATCCTGCATAATTCCAAAAAATAACTCCACCCTTTTGTTTTGCTATGTTATTGTTGAAAATAGAGCTGGATACAGTACCGTTAGTACCCCACCATCCAATAGCACCGCCATTACCATTAGCTGTATTATTGGTGAAAGTAGAACTAGTTAAAGTACCATTAGCACCGCCCCAGAAAACACCAGCTCCTTGTGAAGTGGATGTATTGTTGGTAAAAATAGAACTGGTTAAAGTACCATTAGCACCATTCCAGGCAACACCAGCACCACTAGACTTATCCTCGTTATTGGTGAAAGTAGAACTGGTTAAAGTACCATTAGCACCTGCCCAATAAACTCCACCGCCATTGCCTCCACCTATGTTACCATAAAAAATAGAGTTGCTTAAATGGCCATTGCGACCAAACCATGAAACGCCTGCGCCATTATGTCTAGATGTATTATTGGTGAAAGTAGAATCAGTTATAGTACCATTAGCACCGTCCCAGGAAATGCCTGCTCCATAAACAGTAGCTTTGTTGCCATTAAATGTAGAACCAGTTATAGTACCATGAGCACCATTCCAGGAAATACCACCACCATTATTATTTTGAGCAGTATTATTGATAAAATTAGAGTCAATTACAGTACCATTACCACCCAACCAATAAAGACCACCACCATGAACTTTCACAGTATTATTAATAAAGTTACAATTTTTTAGTATTCCATTGTTTCCAGTCCATAGAATTGCTCCTCCATGAGTAGTGAAATTGAAGTTTCGAAAATAAAATATTTCAATCAAAATTATTTGAATAGCTATATTTAATATTTAGAAAAATGGGATAATTAGAATACAGATACTAAAAATCAACCAAATAACTGGAGTTACAAATGAAAAAACAAACTGTTCGTTTAAAACAAAATTTTATATATTATGATATTAAAGAAAAATTATAAACAATTATAACAATTGTTTGTTAAATAAATTTTAAAAGGTAATAAGATGAAAGCAAACGCACAAAAAATAGCTGATGGCGTATATTGGATTGGTGTACTCGATTGGGACTTAAGAAGTTACCACGGATACACATTAGATGGAACTACTTACAATGCATATCTTGTTTTCGGAGACGAACATGTTGCATTAATTGATAACGCATACCCTGGTAAAACTGCTGAAATGATGGGTCGTATTGAAGATGCATTTGCACAAGAAGGTAGAGATGAAGTAAATGTCGATTATATTATTCAGAACCACGTTGAGTTAGATCACAGCGGAGTTCTTTTAGATTTACATAAAAGATTCCCTGAAGCACCTATTTATTGTTCAGAAATAGCTGTGGAAGGGCTTTTAAATCATTATCCTGGTCTTGAAGGTGCAGATTTCATTACTGTTGGAACTGGAGATACTTTAGAATTTGATGGTAAAACTTTAGCATTCCTTGATGCTTTCCTTCTCCACTGGCCAGACAGTATGTTTACATTACTTGTAGAAGATGGAATTTTATTCCCTAATGATGCATTTGGTCAACATTTATGTTACACTAAAAGGTTTGACACAGACATTCCAGAATATGTTTTAATGGATGCAGCTCAAAAATTCTATGCTAATTTAATCACTCCACTTTCAAAATTAGTTCTTAAGAAATTCCAAGAAGTAATTGATCTTGGTTTACTTGAAGGAATTAAAATGATTGCACCATCACATGGTCAAATCTGGACTGACCCAATGAAAGTAATTGATGCTTACACCAAATGGGCAACTGGCGACTGTGAAGACAAAATTACAATCATCTACGATACCATGCACTATTCCACTCAAACTATGGCTCATGAAGTCGCTGAAGGAATAATAGCTGCTGGTTATGATGTGGAAATGTATTTCTTACATGAAGACGAAAGAAGTGAAATCGTTAAAAGTATTTTAACTAGTAAAGGAATCGCTTTAGGAGATCCTACTATTAACGATGTTCCATTCCCAAGTGTCGGAGATATTTTATTATACTTAAAAGGTCTTAGATTTGATAGAACTGGAATTGAAAGAAAAGCTGTTACATTCGGTTCAATGGGAGGAAAAGGTGGAGCACCTGAAGAACTTGCAAAAGCTCTTGATGAATGCGGTTTCAGCGTAGTTGACAGTCAAGAAATCAAATACAGACCAAATGAAAAAGATAATACAGCTAGCTTTGAATTAGGTCAAAAACTAGTTGAAGCTTGTAAAAAATTATAAATATATTTTAAATGAAAAATAATAATTGGAGGTTACTGTTATGGTAAAATATGAACATAAAATTGGAACTACTAAAGAAACTAAAGTAGAAAAAGAAGTACAAAACAACTTTATGGGAGAAACCCAAGAAGTAGGTATGTACCTTGCAATGTCTAGACAAGCTTCTAGAGCAGGTTATGGGGAATTAGCAGAAGTATTCAAAAGATTAGCATGGGAAGAAGCTGAACATGCTGCAAGATTCTGTGAAATGAACGGAGTTATTGGAGACGACTTAAAAGCAAACATTGAAATGATGTTAGAAGGCGAAAAAATGGCTAATGCTGAAAAAAGAGCAGCTGCTGAAATCGCTGAAGAAGAAGGTCTTGAAGACGCTACCAATTTCTTTAAAGAAAGTTCCAAAGACGAAGGTCGTCACTACAAAATCTTAGAAGGAATTTTAGAAAGATACTTCTAAATTCAAAGAAAGATTTTAATCTTTCTTAACCTTTTTTTATTTTATAATCTTAAATATTAAATTAATCTTTTCTGCTTCTTTTAAAAATTAATTAAAAAAAAAGTTGTAAGGTAATGTTAGAAAACAAAACCTTTGAATAATTATAAAAAGCTGAAAATAATGCTTGAAACTATTATAATAGCTAATATAATAGATACTGCTTTTACAATTGGCTTATAAGTTTCTTCTTTTAGTTTATAGCTTAAAAGAATTTCCAACATATGTCCCCCATCTAAGGGTTTCATAGGAAGCAAGTTAAATAAACCAACACCTAAGTTTAACAAAAAAATCCATTGGAACAATTCGAATATTGAAAACCAGACCCAAGGAAGAGTGTTGCCCCAGACATTTGAAACACCAGGATTGATTTCATAATGCTTTTGAGCTTGAATGCCAATATAACCTCTTGATTCGTTGTTTGGATTTTTATCAAGAGTTAAAACGTATTCTCCCTCATCTGTTGAAATCGACAGGTTTGTGTTAGGAGTTGTATTGGAAACGATGCTCATATAATCTGTTGGAGAATCAATTGATTTGTTGTCAATAGCTTTTAGTACCATTCCTTCTTTTAAGATGCCATCTGCCGGTGAGCCTTCAACAACCCTATTTATCTCTATTCCATCTTCTGAAAAATCATGAGGTATAACCATTGTTGAAATAGCTGAGCATATCAATATTGCAATTACTGCAAGAGTGATGTTGGCCATAGATCCTGCACCGTAAACTCTCAATCGAGATAGTTTGCTGGATTCCTTTAGCTCTTCTTCATCAGGCTCGACAAACGCTCCTGGAAGAATTGTAAATAGAAGTAGACCAATTGAGTCTATTTTGATTCCTTCGGTTCTTGACAGTATTCCGTGGGAAAATTCGTGAACTATTATAACAGTAGCCAGTGCCAGTATACCATAGCCGAAAGGAACAAATATCGTAGAACCTGGCATTTCCACTCCTGGAAGGATTATGGAAACCTGAGGAGCTTCTACAATTGTTGTTATAGATTGCAGTAAAAGGTATGTCATTAGAAACATTGCAATGTAGCATATTACTATTCCAACATTCATGAACCATCTCCAGAATTTTGGAGATATCTTAACGATTCTGTCAATAAAGCCTGTAAGCCTTTTTGTTTTCCACATTATCACCGGAAATTCGATTTCAAAGCCGTGATTGGAAAGCTGTTTTTTAAATGTTAAAGACAATATCCAGATTAGTATGAAAGCTATTAAATAATACCATATACCATTCATTAAAATACTACCTCTTTTACCAACTCATTGAATTAAAGAATATAACATCAACCATATCGTCCTTTTGATATCCTTCATCATTTTCGTCAATTATGATATAGGAGTTGGCCTCTACCATTGACCTTATTATACCGGAACCTCGGTTCAGTACATGTTTTGCAACTTCATCATTTGCATTGGCACGAATAAAATCTGTTCTGCCTAGCTGTGAAAGAATTTTAAGCATTGAAACTCGTTTTAATACTTCAAAATTAAATTCACGGCCTTGCATTTCAAATAAAAACTTACGGGCAAACATATCAAACTGAGACATTGCAGCTACAGGTTGGCCTGAAAAAGCAAATACAACAGTCCCATTTACTATTCCTGCTCCAAAAGGTTTTCCAGGTCTGATAGATACTCCATGAAGAAGAACTTCCCCTATTTCTTCAATAACATCAAGGACAACATCTCCTTTAGAAAGAGCTGTTCCTCCAGTAGTCATTACAACATCATATTCCTTAGATGCTTCACCAATAGCTTTCTTAACATCTTCAAAAGTATCATTTGCCCTTCCAATACTTGCAACAGCTCCACAATCCTCAATCATTGAAGCTATAGTAAATTGGTTAGAATTAATAATCTGTGCAGGATCAAGCTCATCTTTAGTTGGTTCTACAAGCTCATTTCCAGTTATTATCAATTTAACCCTAGGTTTTTCAAAGACCTTAACTTCACTAAAGCCTGCAGAAGCTATCAAACCTATTTCCTGATATCTAATAAAAGTATTCTTAGGTAAAACAACATCCCCTTTTTTAATGTCTTCAGCTTTAGGACTTACATTTTCACCTGGAGTAACCTGAGAAGTTAAAGTAACCTCATCACCATCAGTTGTAGTATACTCTTTCATCAAAACAGCATCAGCCCCTTTAGGAATAGGAGCTCCTGTAGCTATTACAATAGCTTCATTTTCACCAAGAGTTTTGCTAGACTCAGAACCTGCACCAATCATGTCAATTATTTTAAATGTTTTTGGTGAGGAATTGGAAGCTCCAAAAGTGTCCTGGGCTCTTACAGCAAAACCATCCATAGCTGATTTGTCAAAAGGAGGAGAATCATGAAAAGATATGATTTCTTCACTTAAAACCCTTTTGTGAGCTTCTTTTAGAGGAATGATTTCTGTACCCATTTCCCTTTTGTGAGAATAGATCTTTTCACGTGCACCATCTATTGAATCTAATTTAGATAGAAACATTTAAACACCCTAAAATGCCATGTACTTTTCTAAAACACCATGATAAGCATCATCTAATTTTTTAACAGGAATGTCAATATTTTCAGATAATTTTAATGAGTCTCCTTTAACTTCACCAATAACAGCTACTGGAACGTCAATAGCTTCTAAAATATCGTCGACAGCATCTTCTTTTACAGTAAAAATGTATCTTCCATGAGTTTCGCTGTATAAAAGTTTGCATACATCTAAATCGTCATCTGTTAAAATAGCTGATATGTCAATTTCACATCCAAGTCCTGATTTTAATGCCATTTCAGAAAGTGCAACAAGGATTCCGCCATTGGAGACATCATGAACAGCAGTTATGTTTTTATCCTTATCTGAGTCTATGATATCTAAAACAGTTTTTCCGTTAGCTGTTTCCTGATCTATCCTTATCCTTGGAGCCATTCCATCTTCAATGCCGTAAACAGTTCTTAAGTATTCAGAACCCCCTAATTCATCATAAGTCTCACCTATGAGAAGAATCTTATCATTTTCTTCTTTGAAATCCATTGTTCTTATGTTTTTAATCTTTTCGACACCGATAACACCTACTGCAGGTGTTGGGTTGATTTTAACTCCTTCTGTTTCATTGTAGAAACTTACATTTCCACTGATAACTGGTGCTTCAAATGCTTCAGCCACATCTGACATTCCCTCAATACATGTTTTGAATTGCCATAAGACATCTGGTTTTTCAGGATTTCCAAAATTGAGGCAGTCAACAACTGCATATGGTGTTGCACCCATTGATATTACGTTACGAATAGCTTCTGCAACAGAACCTGCTCCACCATGATATGGAGAAAGTTTAGTATGGATTGTATTTGAATCTGTTGTAAGTGCAATAGCTGTTTCATCATCTATTCTTAAAACTGCAGCGTCATCTCCAGGTTTTACAACAGTTCTAACCTGAACTTCATGATCATACTGTTTAAATACCCATTCCTTACTTGCAATATTTGGTGAGGAGAGTACTTTAAGTAATGACTCTTCCAAATCAACATGTTCTATTTCTATTTTTTCATTGTTTTCAGGAACCTCTTCCAATGGACGGTTAAGTGATGGGGGATCTGCTAAAAGTACTGTTGGAAGATTAGCTAGTTCTTTTCCATCATCAATAATGACCATGTTGTTTCCTTCAGTTACTTCACCTATAACTGTTGAGACGATTTCGTGTTTATCACAGATTTCTCTTGCTTTTTCAACATCTTTAGGGTTTATTACAAAAATCATTCTTTCCTGAGATTCTGAAAGCATGATTTCATATGGTGTCATTCCTTCTTCTCTAAGAGGAATAGCTCTTAAATCTACTGCTGCACCATTTTCTGATGAATCTACAAGTTCGGATACACAGCATGTAAGACCCCCACCACCTAAATCCTTAACACCACTTACGTCAATAGTGTCTAAGATTTCAAGTGATGCTTCAAGTACTCTTTTTTTAGTAAAGGGATCAGCAACCTGCACTGCAGGACGGTCTTCTGTTTCACTGTCTGAGGTCAGTTCTTCTGATGCAAAGGTTACACCATGAATTCCATCACGACCTGTAGTTCCTCCCATCAAAAGGAATACGTCTCCTACATTTGGAGCTATTCCCCTTACAATCTTATCTTTTTCAACAAGACCTACACACATAACATTTACAAGAGGATTGGTTCTAAAAGACTCATCAAATTCCACTTCACCAGCAACTGTTGGTACGCCTACCCTGTTTCCATAGTCAGATATTCCCTTCACTACGTGTTCAAATAAATATCTTGACTTTTCATCATCTAAAGGACCAAAACGAAGAGAATCAAGTAACGCTATTGGCATTGCTCCCATAGATATTATGTCTCTTAAAATTCCTCCGATACCTGTTCCTGCTCCACCATATGGTTCAATAGCTGAAGGGTGGTTGTGACTTTCCATACCAACAGCCAAGGCATACTTATCAGTTACAGAAACAAGACCTGCATCATCACCGGGACCCAATATGATATTTTTTCCTTCAGTCGGGAAAGTTCTAAGTATTGGCCTACTGCTTTTGTAAGAACAATGTTCTGAAAACATTACATCTAACATTCCTTCTTCTAAGGAGTTCATTTTTCTATTAAGAATTCCTTCAATATATTCTATTTCGGAATCTGTTAAAACCATATTTAACACCTTCTATAGTTTTATTACATGAATACAGACTTCTTCACCCTCAATATCCCAATTTTTAATGTAGTGGTCAGGGCTGTCATCTGAAGTTAATTCACAGGTTTCACAATCTTCAATATCTGAAACAATTAAAGTGCGTGCTCTAACTTCATTAATTACAAAATCAAGTTGTGGCATAACAAGATCTTTAAATTTAGTTGTAGTTTTAATCATAACATCGATGTTTGCTTCAACATCTAAATCAAGGTCTTTTCTCATGTCCTGAATTCTTCTGATAAGCTCACGAGCCATAGCTTCCTCCATAATCTCAGGTGTAATGTTGGTATTTACAAATACGTTTCCACCTTCAAATTCTGAGCTTACAAAGTCGTCTGGAAGTTCTGTGTCAAATAAAATATCATCACTTGTAAGTTCAAAGGTTTTTCCACCTTCTTCGATAATGAATATATCGTTTTCTTCAAGGTCTGCTTTTACCTGATTTCCGTCAGCATTTTCAAGGAATTTTTTAACGATACCCATATCTCCTTTAAGTCTTGGACCTAAAGTCTTAAGGTTTGGTTTTGAAATAAATGAAAGATTTTCAAATTCAGTAGCAGTTATAACCTCTTTTGTATTAGACTGATCTTTAATAATATCTTTTAAATCGTCAATAGCCTGAAGCACATTTTCATCCTGTGATACAATTGTAATGTCGCTTACAGGCCATCTGAGTTTATATCTTGCAATATCACGTGCTCTTGCAGATGCTTCTATTACTTCACGTACAACATCCATTTTAGACTCCAAATCTTCGTCAATAGCTTCCACGTCATATCCCCAGTCGTTCATATGGATACTTTCATTTGCACTGTCATCAACACCTAATACAAGGTTTTCATAGATCTTTTCAGAAATATGAGGAGCTATCGGTGCTAAAACATTAATCAATTTAACAAGTGCAGTGTAGAGTGAGTAGTATGCTCCAAGCTTGTCAGGATCATCACTTTCAACCCATGTTCTTCCACGGATCAACCTTACATACCAGCGGCTTAAATCTTCCAATATGAAATTGTTGATTTTACGGGTTGCTTTATGGAAGAACAGATTATCCAAATCTTCTGCTACAGCTTTTACCAAACTATTAGCTCTTGAGATAATCCACCTATCTTCATCACGAAGTGTGTAATCTCCTTCTTTAAGTCCTATCGGGTCAAATTCATCTAAGGACATGTAGGTAGTAGAGAATACATAAACGTTCCATAGTATATTAAACATCTTATTGATGTTATTCAGTTCATCCCAAACAAATTTAAGGTCATCCCATGGTTTACTTGCCCATAACAAGTAGAATCTTAAAACGTCAGCACCATATTTTTCAATTACTTCTTCAGGAGCTACAACATTTCCTAATGATTTACTCATTTTCTTACCATCTTCATCTAATACGAAACCATGCATCAAAACCTTTTTATAAGGCACCCGGCCCATAGCTATTACCCCAGTACCTAACTGAGAGTAGAACCATCCTCTAGTCTGGTCATGGCCTTCTGTAATGAAATCATAAGGGAACCATTGTTCAAATTTATCTTTTTCCTGAGGATAGTAAAGAGAAGCCCATCCAGCTACTCCTGAGTCAATCCACACGTCCAAAACATCAGGAATTCTCTCGACAGTAGCTCCACAGCTATCACATTTCATCTGGATTTCGTCAACATATGGTCTGTGAACCAGTTCCTCATCATCAACATCAATATCGTTTAAAGCTTCTTTTTTAAGCTCTTCAACAGAACCTACTACTTTTAGCTCTCCACATTCAGGACATTCCCATATAGGAATTGGAATACCCCAATATCTTTGTCTTGAAATGGTCCAGTCTTTGGCATTGTCTACCCAGTCCCTGAATCTTCCTTCACCGGCCCATTTAGGAATCCATTCCACCTGATCAATCTGCTCCAGCATTTGGTCTTTAATATCAGTTACTTTTATGAACCATTGTTTGGTAGCTAGATAGATAATAGGAGTTTTACATCTCCAGCATACACCGTATCTGTGTTCTATTGTTTCATTTTTATGCATCAGACCTTTACTTTCCAAATCTTCAATAATTTCAAGATTTGCATCTTTACAAAACTGTTCACTGTATTTACCAGCATCAGAAGTGTAATTACCGCTTTCATCAACAGGACAGAAAATTGGCAGGTCAAACTCTTTACCAAGTTCAAAGTCATCTGGACCGTGCCCTGGTGCAGTATGTACAAGGCCGGTACCTTCTCCGAGCTCTACATGATCTCCCGGTAAAATTGTATGAACATTGTCAGTTCCTTCTAATTCAAGCTGAAAGGGAACTTCACTACCTAATGGATAATCGTATTTTGTTCCGATTAAAGTGTCGCCTTTAACAACTTTAACTATTTCATAAACGTCCTCATACTCTTCTATGATTTTATCCTCTTCTCCTTCCTCTTCAGCAGGGACTTTTGTTTTATATACTAACTGTGAAGGTCCTAAAACAGTTTCAACAAGGTTTTCAGCTAAAATAAGAATCTGGCCATCGATTTCTACAAAAGCATAATCAAAATCAGGGTTGATTGCAATAGCTAAGTTAGATGGAAGAGTCCATGGTGTTGTTGTCCACACAAGGAAATATTCAGGCAAATCCTTATCAGAAAGCAATTTTTCGCTTACTGGAAATTTGACAAAAATAGAAGGATCTTCACCTTCAGTATAGTCAAGTTCAGCTGCTGCAAGTGCTGTCTCACAGTGAGGACACCAGCTGATTACTCTTTTATCGTTTACAAGTAAATCTTTCTCATTAGCTTTTTTTAAAGTCCACCATGCAGATTCCATATATTTAGGATCTAAGGTCATATATGGATCTTCCCAATTCATCCAAACTCCCAAATCCTCAAATTCATCTTCCATAGCTACTTTATTGTCCATTGCAAATTCTTTACATTTATCTACAAATTCAGCTATTCCGATTTCTTCTTCGATTTCCTGTTTGCTTTTAATTCCCATTAGCTGTTCCACTTTGTGTTCAATTGGAAGACCGTGCATATCCCAACCAGCCTGTCTTCTTAAATTAAACCCATTCATGCTCTTATATCTTAAATAGGAATCTTTAATTACCTTATTCCAAGCAGTACCTAAATGAATTTTACCACTACAATAAGGAGGGCCATCTAAAAATGAGTATTGAGGCCCATTAGCTCTTAATTTGTTAACTTTTCTAAATGTATCATGATCCTTCCAAAAGTTCTGAATGTTTTTTTCAATAGATTTATGATCATATGATTTTTCTGCCTCTTTAATTGGCATTTTAATTCTCCTTATAAATTATAAAATAAATTGATACTTATTAAATTAAAATAAAAAAAGTTAAAGAAATATGAAAAAATGAGAAAAATAAAGGAAAAAGGTCTAGAAAGTTCTAGCATTTCCTTTTACAACATTTTCAGTGATGACAGAAATATCTTCTAACCATCTGTCAACGATCCTTTCAACTTTTACATTAACATCGTCTAATTTTATACCATCTTCCAAAATAAGTTGGGTACTAGCTGCTTTAGGTTGATCAATAGGTTTTCCGATTTGACTTAAAACCATGATATTTACTTGTTTAATACCTTCAACATTATCAACGATGTCCTTAGCCATTTCAGTACATAAAATATTGTAGATTTTACCAACATGATTGATAGGGTTTTTACCGGAAGTAGCTTCCATAGACATAGGTCTGCAAGGAGTGATTAAACCATTAGCTCTGTTTCCACGTCCAACAGAACCGTCATCACCCATTTCAGCAGAAGTACCGGTTACAGTTAAATAAAAACCAGAAGCATCGTCAGAATCATCATTATCTGCAGTGTTTACGAAAACTTTAACTTCTCTGTCAGTGTATTTAGGAGCTAAATCAGCTACAATGTCTTTTAACTCTTCACGAATAGAAATGTAAGCGTCCTTATCATCTACATATTTAGATACCATAGCACAAGCAATAGTTAAAGTAATATGATCTTCTTCTCTTAACCCCATAACTTTAATATCCTCACCAACAGCAGGATGTTTAGCTTTAAATGCTTTAGAATTTAATAATTCTTCAGTAGCTAATACTAATGATTCAGTTTCAGATAAAGGAGCATAACCGACACCAAAAGAAGTATCATTAGAACTTGGAGCGCCGTCTCTTTTAAATACATCTACCAAGTCACCAGAACCATGACCGATTTTACACTCAACAACAGCATCTAAATTAACATCTAAATTAATAATAGTATCATCTAAAAAGTCTTTAGCAGCTTCGATAGCTACAACATCAAGAGGGAATTTGACTCCTTCATATTCAGAAACTCCCCTACCAGTTAATAAAATATCAATTGGTTTTAAAACCTGACCTCCACCAAATTGAGGATTAGATTCACCAGCAGTAATTTGAACTTCATCAGTATTATGGTGAAGAATACCACCTAATTCATCCATATACATATTACAAAGTGCTTCACTAACTTTTTGACCAAGTCCATCACTAATACTGTCCGGATGCCCAATTCCTTTTCTTTCAACAATTTCAATGTCAAGGTCTTCAATATAAGTTTGATTCAATTTATCTACAATAATATTTCTCATTTTATCAACACATATCAATTATTTTAATATTATGTTTTAACTTTATATTTTAATTAATATAAGTATTACTTAAAGACCTTGTAGAAGTGCCAATTACTTAATTGCTTTTCATTGAATCTTAAAATTTTTCCAAATTAACCTATTGTTAAATGTATTATTTGCTTTTATCAGTTAATGGGAAGTGATGTTTCAATAGAAAATTCCTAAAAACATCACTTTTTCATTATTTTATTTCCATCATTATATTAAAAGTCTTGATGATTTTGATTTCATCCTCTCTTCTAATAATTATCTTTAAATGTTAATCTAAAGAGTTTTTGATGTTTTTAATTTTATTTTCAGATAAACCCGTAAATTCCATAATCTGGTTAATGGAAATATCTGCTTTTAACATGTTTTTTGCAATATCAAATTTAGTATCTCTACTACCTTGCTCTATACCTTGTTCTAAACCTTGTTCTAAACCTTGTTCTAAACCTTCTTCCATGCTTTCTTCTATTAATGTTTCTAGTGCGTTGAATCTCATTTTTATTACCTCTAGATATCTTTTTTGTTCTTCTTTGTTTGGTACTAATTTGTTTACAAGCATTCCTTGCATTATTTTTATGTTATCTATGTTTTTGGAGTTGATTATTTTTAGTTCTTTGAGAATGTTTGTTATTAGACAGGCTTCGTACAGCATGTCTTTTTGTTGTTGTTTGATTTGATATAGTGGTATGAATGCGAGATGGATTGCTTCTTTTAAAGGTATTTCTTCTTTGTTCTTTATCTTGTTTTTGATGTTATTTAATATTTTATCTCCGTCAAAGTTTTTTAGTGAGTATAATGTTGGTTTGAATGTTGTGTTTTTTGTTTTGTAATGCGTGTTTTCTTTGATTTTTTCTGTGTATATTATAATTGTGTTTACATTTTCTGTTTGGTAATCGTCTACTATCATGCTGTGGTATAATAGGAATCTTCTTAAATCATTTTTTCTGATTCTTCCTGTTTGGAATTCGATGTCATAATATTCGTCATCGATTTTTAGCACTATGTCCATCATTCTGTGTTTAGGTTTTTCTGCAATATATTCTGTGGATATTAGCTCTGCATTCTGGAATTTTTCATCATAAATGCCTGCAAACTCCATAAAACTCTTCTTAAACATAATGTCCAAGACATTAGAATTCGCCACATTATTTTCATTGTTTTCAACTGCATTATTCTTATTTTTTTCAATTTCGTGCTTTCTTGTAATAGAGATCACTGTCCATTTAATCAATTAAGAGGATATTTTAAAAAACATGGATAAAAAACCATTCAAACTGCGAAAAAACACAAAAACACACTCACAAAAAATTAATAATAATGAAAAATAACTATAATGGAAAATTTTCCCAGACAAGGAATATGAAAGACAATTATTTCTTGAAAACTTCAGTTTCCAAAATGGAGGTGCTGTGCTCTGGAATGGTGAAAAGGGTACT
>OGXX01000899.1_pt1 | contig 32057 bp, 31 predicted proteins | sample 1576301 | NCBI WGS metagenome assembly OGXX01 (sample SAMEA3541469, study PRJEB24748) | human gut metagenome | biome: human gut; feature: human-associated habitat; material: faeces | place: China | collected 2012
GCAGAGGACTTTGACTCCTCCATTGCGTCGGTTCAAATCCGGCCGGCCCAACCAACGCTTCGCGGAATTCAACGTATTATCGTTGCGTTCTGCGGGGCGCTTTTCCTTTTTTCGTGAAAAATAATACCCTGTAAAACACCTTGATTTGCCCTACTTTCAGCTTAATTAGTGAGTTGTTTAGTGAGTTAGAAAGGACTTGCGATATGGCGAAAAGACGGCGCGGAAACGGGGAAGGTGCATTTTTCAGAACGGGTGATAAAATCTGGCATTACCGATTATTGATTGGAACTTACCCAAATGGAAAGAACAGGTATAAAGAGTTTCAGGGACAGCAGAAAAAAGATGTTGCGGCAAGGGTGGAAGCATACAAGCAAAAATATGGGAACAGGTTGCCGGATGACTATGCAAACTCAGCTTTTGCAGATTATATTTTGAATTGGGCAAAAACAGTAAAAAGTAATGAAGTCAAAGAAACATCATATAACCGCTTAATGAGCACAATCCAGGTGCATATTTGCCCGACCATAGGAATGATTCGACTGAAGGAACTAACCAGCACACAAATTCAAAACTGCCTGATAAACAGTATGCGTGACAAAATATGCCCCCAGACAGGCAAAAAGTATTCGTTATCAAGCATTAAGAAAGCATTCGTTTACACAAAGGCGTGTCTGGAATATGCGGCTCAGGCAGGGGTAATTGAAAAAAATCCATGTGGTGGAGTAACACTCCCGGCAAAAGCTCAACGGCCACCGAAGAGTTGCCGCTTTTTTAATGATAATGAAGCGGAGAGATTTGTCCGAGCATGCAGAGATAGCACCTGTAGTACATCATGGGCGATTGAAGCAGCATTATATACTGGCGTGCGAGAAGGGGAACTGTGCGCATTGCGCCCGGCGGATATCGACCTTATAAGAAAGAAAATATACATACACGCAACAATTATTAAGCACAAGAAAGATGAAAAGAATTCGGGTTGTGAATTTCAATACCAACCGGAAACGAAAAACGGAAAAAGTCGTGTTGTCCCGCTAAATAGAAGGGCGACCGAACTATTCAGCGCACGAATAAAGCAGTGTTCAAGCGACCAGGTATATTTGATGACATTATCAAGCAAAGTTTTTAATATGCCAACACTGCATAAGCAATATAAGAAAATATGCGCGGGAGCAGGGCTTGAAAGCATTAAAGGACTCCATGACTTACGACATACATTTGCCAGCAAGCTGATAAGACAAGGAACTGACATTAAAATAGTATCGGAGCTGCTAGGCCATTCAAGTGTGGCGTTTACTTATAACACTTATGTGCATTTACTGGATGACCAAAAAGAAAATGCTGTGCTACAGGTTGAATGGTAGAAAAAATATTCGAAAGTATACTTTTGACGAATATTCGAAAAAAAACGCTTTACATATAGTACGAAAAATGGTATACTGTTTATAAGTACGAGGGAGAATCCCGACGTCCAGCACCTTGAAAACAAAATAACAAGATTAGAAGTGAACTTTTAAGATTTTTTATATGGACAGGGAAAGAACCCATTGATTTAAGAACGGATATATTTTTACAGGTATTTTTTGAGGTAATCGTTGCCAGAAAATTTTACGGTGAAAGTGTATCATGTAGTTAAATCAGTGGGTTCTTTTTTATTCACAGTATAAACCGATAAAACCAAAGCCCATACCGGAGAGGGCAAAACCGCCGGGCAACTAACAAACACATAGGAGGCTATAAACTAATGAAAACAAGAACAGAATATCCGCCGCGTGATATTATCGTGGTGTATTCGCAGCGCATGGCAGGCTACTTGATGCTGCGGGGCTTTTACCTTGTGGGGGTACAGCCAAACCTGAAACGTTCCGGCAAAAACTGCTTTTCTTTCTTTGATTCGCCCATGCTGAAAGATGCGATGGAAGATTATTTGAACAGTAAAGTAGAAAGTTAATCGAGGGCGCGTATGGTTAATAACACAGAAAAGAACGAACAGCAGGCGATTCATTATCCGTTTAGTGGTTTTTATAGGAAACTGCTGCCAACAGTGGAAACCGACACTACAGAGGAACAAACAGCGCAGGTAGCACCGATGCCAGCCCCGGCGGATGATACGCCACAGAACGCCACAGGGGCCACAGAGCGCGCCCCTAGATGGGTGGCCGATGTGATCGGGGAGGATTATAAAACATGGGGCAAAGGAAAAGTAGTGATTGAAGCAACGACCGGAACAGGTAAAACATCATTCGTGATGGGGCCACTTATGGATTGGGCATTGGCGGAAACACTGCGGATGAATTTTCCAAGACAGATGCTGATTCTATGCAACAGGCGAGCATTAAAAGCCGATATAATGGCAAAGTTTGAAGCGAGATGTGAACCGCATATCTTCATGAATGAGTTTGGAGAGCCGGACTGTTTGGAATATGATATCGTTACCATCGCAACCTATCAACACTTTGAAAAAAGACTGAAATATACCAAAGACAAAGGACGAGCGCTAGGCAGCTATAAAATCATTGTTCTGGATGAATGTCACTACTTCTTTGATGATTCAAGCTTTAATGAGAACACAGCAGCATTGTACCAGACTCTAAAAGAACAGGAGGAAAACGGGCTGGTTGTTTGGATGACAGCTACACCAGAAAACATGTACAGCGTATGGAAGAGACGGGGACAGCTGGCACAGGAACATTATTACACGCTGATACGAAAAGCGGAGCACATAACAAAGGCATGGATATACTACAAAGATGCAGAACTGATAGATATTATTAAGCGGGCGCTGGTGCGTAATGAAAAGGTCTTAGTCATGGTAACAAAGCGCGACAAGCTGGATTCAATGCGGGCACTGTACGGCGATAAGGCAGCCTATTACTGTTCAGCCAATAACCTAAAAGGGCCAATGGATGAGCTGGAAGATTGCGTTCGGAATGGAAAACTGCAAAAGCCAATCCTGTTTGCAACCGAAGCGCTGTATAACGGTGTTGACATTAAGGATGAAACATTGAAACACATCGTAATTGAAAGCTGGGTACCGCTAAAAATCATGCAGATGCAGGGCAGAAAGCGCCCAATTAACGCAGATGATACCTGCACGGTATATTATCGCGGCCTTGGTGCTAAGCAGATAGAAGGGCTGTGGCGAGCAGCGGAGCATAAACGCGAACCAGTTGAAGCATACCTGCAAAAGCAAAAAGGAAACCCGGCGGAATGGGATGCGCTGGTAAACCAGGATGATGCAAAAGAAAGAATCAAGAACTGCCCGGCCATGGAGTACAACCCGAAAACAGGGGAGTATGATATTAACCCGATGCTGACGGAAAATCTGCGGCAGAGGGCGCGTGTGTTAAAACAAATGAAAGAAAAAGGCTATGAACGAGCAATGGATGAGTTAGTTTGGAGTAAGATTCTTACAATCAAGCCGGAACATTACATGATAGAGGGACAGGAAGAGTACATTCGAGAACATATCGGGGTAAGGATGCAGAAAGAGGAACTGCGGGAAGCATTGTTGGATATAGGGCTGTATACGCCAACGAAAGAACCGGCAGGAATGACAACGCTCAACAGAGCACTGGCAAAATACCATGTTAAGATACAGTCAGAACATAAAAGAGTACGAGAAGGAAAGTCAGGAAAAACGCTGACATACTGGTACATGGAAAGACTGTAGTAATTTTCTGGACTTTGTCTATATATAACAAATCTCAAATTCTTACTACACGACCCCACCGCCCACAGGGTTATGTACGGTCGATTCGTTTCCTTTTGGTCTTATCCGCCGATATGGCTTGACTTTGTGCCGACAGGCGCGAAGGAAAGACAGGGCGAAGGAACTTTTGCACGCGATCAGCGGGTAAAATTCCAAGCCCCCTCTATAACTGCGGGTGGTGGTTTGGAACATAGGAAGAGTTGCAAGAGCACCGTTCAATCTGCCGCTGCCCCTTAAACGTGGTTTAGACCGCCGGGGTAAAGGGAGTAACTAAATTTTACCTCATTAGGTACATGACAGCATTAAAGTATTTGTTTCGGCATAGGGGTCATCGAAACAGTTACCCCTTGGCAGCATGGTAGAATTAAAACGTTTACTTCAAAGATAAACAAGTGTGTGGGCAGTGCGTGGGCGGCGCAGTGGTGGGCATGTATGGGGCTTAGTGGTGGCTTTCCGTCTGGCCTGTTTCCTTTAAGTGTGTGAGGAGTGGTTACATATTGGTAAATTTCGCCTTTTGCTATTCCCAGCGGATGGATTGCACCGAACAAAAAATATAGCAGCTTTTGCTTACCACATCACAGCAGAACAGCATTTTGCAAGTTTTTTCGTTGTTACGTTGTTTGTTCGCGTTAAAAATCACTACTATAACAAGTATATCTTTTTTATTTTCGCTTACGAATCCAGAAAACGGCCGAAAATGTAGCAATATGTACAAATTCAAGCCCATATATTTGGTATTATCGCCAGTTTTTAATTGTTTAAAAGAAAAAACGCCTTACCCCAAAAGAGCTAAAGCGCAAGTTTCCGTAAGCACATTATTCGCAAGGGAGTTTCGGCAATTATGCAGCCAGCATCTTAAACGTGCCCATCTGTGTCTCTAAGTCCTCAATATCAGATTCCGCCTGAAACTTTTTCTTTTCCAGCTCTTTGATCTGCCGCTCATATTCTTTGCTTTGAGCTTCCAGCTCTGCAATGCGGGCGTCAATCTCTTGCAGCTCTTTTTCTGTCATGGCTTACTCCTATCCTACACCGCACTGCGCAGCATTACCATTCATACCCACAGCTGTTACAATGCCAAGTCTTTTTCACTTTCTGGCTAAAGATACCGAACAGGCCAACGGACACGGCCTTTGCACCAACGGATACTTTGCGCAGGTCGGTACTGCCACAGGTGGGGCATTTGGGGGTATGCGGATTTCCAAAATTAGCCATATCCTCTTTAGCTTTATTTTCAACTTCCTCACGATATTTTAGCATATGATTATAAGCTTTTTTGCTAAAGTGTTCACTAGGATAAACATATTTTTCACGAAGGGCTTCTTCTGTTTCAAGCGCATTTTGAGAATTTACTGAACGACCAACGGCTAAACAATCATCATATGTCATTACAATAGGATCTTCGTAGTCACAACACTCACAGATTGGAAATTTAGGCTGTTCAAGATAAAAATTGACATAGCCGCAATGAGGGCAAATTGTGTATCTCCAGTCAGCTGTGACACTCATATTTCCACTCTCCTTAAATAATAATTATAACCTTATAAAGATTATATCACACAATAATCTCTTATACAACAAAAGATACAAGAATTGTTTAAGAATGTTACTGGTTTTATGAGTAATGACCAAGTTGCCACAGATACAGCAGCACTTCAAAGCTATATTGATCGTGTTAAAGCTCTTTCAAAAGAGATGGATACGGCTGCCACAAGAAATAAAATTCTCAATTCTGCCCTCAAAGATTCCAGCCAAGTAGCCAAGGACGTTGCGCGGAACACCAACAACCTGGACGACGTGATGAAGGTTTATACGGCCAGCACACGGACGGCTACCAGCGTGGCGAAAGCGTTTGGGAAAGCGCTGCTTGGTACTATTGCTACAGCGGTTGCTGCTGTGGCAATTGGTGCTATTGTAAGCGTGGTTGCAGAGAAGATCGACAATGCATTTCACGCCTATGAGAATGCCCGTGACAAAGCTGCCGAGATGAGCCAGGCCCATGAGGAGGATGCCCAGAAAGTTGAAGAGCTGACTAAGCAGATTGAAGAACTCAAGGCTAAGATGGATGAGTGCCGGAGCACTACCACTGGTGATATTGTAGACCAGGAAAGTCTCAATCTGCTTAAACAGCAAAAAGACATGCTGGAAACTAACCTGAAGCTGGCGCAACAGTTAGAAGATATAGCTGCGAAAAGCGCCCTAGCGAAAGCTAAAGCGCAATACCATTAGTAACAACTACTCGCACTTTTACGTCTTATATTCACGCAGCAGCCGTTCCAGCGTGGGGCGGGATACGCCAACAGCGGCGGCAAGCTGGGTTTTATTCAGTTCACGGCATTGATAGCGGGCATACAGCGCATCAAAGTCTGGTGGCAGCTGGGCAGGCTTGCGGCCTTTATACACGCCGTTACGCTTGGCTATGGCGATTCCTTCCCGCTGGCGTTCCAGTGTGTTGGCGCGCTCAAATTCGTTGATAGCGGCTATCATGGTCAGCATCAGCTTGCCGGTGGGAGTGCTGGTATCCAGGTTTTCTTTGTTGCTGATTAAATGCACACCTTTATTTTGCAGCTGTTCCACCAAGGTCAGCAGGTCTTTTGTGCTGCGGGCAAGGCGGCTGAAATCATGAATGAACACAGTATCGCCTTCCCGTACAAAGTCCAGCATGGCTTGCAGTTGGGGACGCTGGGTGCTCTTGCCACTGATTTTTTCAGCGAACCATTTATCAATGCTGTGGGGCTTGAGGGCTTCTATCTGGCGGGCTTCATTCTGTTCCACGGTGGAAACGCGGACATAGGCAACATTCATTTTGGCTTTTCCTTTCCGGTTGATAAGATAGCATCAAGAGCCGCCCTGCAAAGTGGTAAATAATTCGTGGATCAACCCTATTTTTGCAGGTTTCGGCGCTTGGTTCGGTAGTAAGCTGGGGTGTGCCCTATTTTTCACCGGCACAACCTAACAGCCAGTCCACAGACACATGGAAGCAATCAGCTAGGGCCAGCAGGTATACGGCACTTGGTGTGCGGGTGCCGTGTTCCCAATGCTTGATTGTGCGGGAAGATACGCCAATGCGGGCAGCCAGCTGTTCTTGTGTAAGGCCAGCTTGCAGGCGCAGCTGCTTTAGCTTTTGGGCAAGTGACATAGCAGTACCTCTTTTTCGATGTGCACTTTTAAAAGTGGAGCCTACTCTCACTCAGCTCTTTCTTCTCTGTCTGGCGGTTGTTAATCCGCCGGGATAAAGTTCACGCTGCAATCAGCGCATACCACGCGGACTTCTTTGGTTGAACGGATGATGGTTCCGCACTTTGGGCATATCCACCGCCGGGTGCTGCTGGGGCGTTTGGGCGGCTTGACTGCACCGCCATTGGCTGCACCGGGTGTACGGCTTCCTGTGCCGGTTCCTATCATGTCCTGCCAGCTCTGGCCCTCTGTCATTTGGATGGCCTGCCAACCTTGTAGCTCTATGAAGTCCAGCAGCTCAAGACTTGGACTTGTGACAGTCCAGCCATACTTTGCATGGTGCTCAATGATAAGGCCATGAGATTCTGCCGTTTCCTTGAAGCGTTTGTTGTGGTAGGCATTGGCGCTGCCGCTGGTATCCTTTATGCCGTTGACCATGTTATACAGGTGGCACATCTCGTGCAGCAGCGTGGCCGTGGTTTCCTCTATGGGGCGGTCAAGCGTGGCTGTTGAAATGTTTATCTCGTGGCGCTGCTCTGTACCTGCTATCCACGTTTTGCCGCAAGTGATGTGACCATAGGCACCGGGTGTTTTCTTGAGGGTAATGACCGGCTCTGGCAACTTGCCGTCAAAGAAACGGGTGTTGAGGGCACGGAACATCTTTTCTAACTGCCCGGCGGCACGGCTGGTTTTAACTGTCTGCTTCATGAAAAACACCTCCATCAGCTAATACTCAAACGCTGTACGGTGAACGTCTTGGAATACTGCTCAAACAAAGCCGGTGTAACGGCCTTGATAGCTTTACTGTCCAGACGGGTACTGGTGAAGTCGGAAAGCTTGACTTTGTGGCAGCCTACTTGCAAGGTATCTGTACCGCGTGCGGCAAGTTCTGCCTTGATTTGTGCCTTGATAAGTTCCTGCTCTGCCTGCGCTGCTTCAATCAACTGTGCAGCTTCTTTGTACTGGTTGACCAGTTCCAACATGCTGTCAATGCTCATAGTGTTTACGACCTTTCTTTTTTGTTTGTGGGGGAACACATGTTCACATTTTGCCGTGGGCCTTGCCTGAGTGGCTGTTGCTTTCGACACTTACATCATAGCAAAGTTGGATTTTAGGTCAGTTTTTGGCCTTGTGCGCCCCTGCTTGTTTGGCTGGCATATAAAGGAAGGTTGCAGGAAAAAACTATGTGTAAAGTCAGAAACTGCCAGAAACAACTGTACAGCGCAGATATTTTCTTATCACTGGGGGATGGTTAAAAATAAAAAGTAATGATTCTACGGCAAAAGGCGCTTGGTTGATACTTCTCACTCCAGGCTTCCGCAATCCCTCTCCAGCGCGTCAGAGAGGCCCATTTAAAACCTGTGGTGCGTTAAGAAAGCGCACGGATATTTCCGCAGCTAGCAATCCCCACAGCGTCGCTTTCAAGGGCTCATGGCCGTTTATCAGCGGTGTTTGCCTGTTTGGTTGAATACTTTTTTGCAAACAAAAAGCCCCAAGTAACTACTGGGGGCGTGTTAATGATGTAGACGTGACTATTGACAAGAGAACGGAACGCTGATAATATTTAGTGGTACGAAAGGCTCACAAGGGAAAGACTAGTGAGTTAATTAGTGAGTTGAGAGTGGCAAACGACGATAAAAAGTTGAAAATAGCGGTAAGGCAGAGGACTTTGACTCCTCCATCCGTCGGTTCAAATCCGGCCGGCCCAACCACGCATCCCCATAAAAAGGGGATGCGCTTTTTATTATAATTTTTTGTTTGCAAGGGATATTTTTAGGCCGGATTTGAACAGCCCGCGCCCCGTGCATACCCCGCCCACCAGCCGGACATACTACGGGCGGAGGTGTTTTGTATGTCTTATCTGGATTGCGCGCAGTATGATTGCTGCCATAACAAGGCGGGCTGCTGCTGCCTGAACGACATCAAGGTCCATCACACCGGCGAGAGTGATGCCGTCTGTAGCAGTTACCGCAACAGCGAGGGCTATGGCAACGTTGCCACCGACAACCAGCCCGCAAGCCCCGAGACCGAGATTGCCTGCGACGACCGCGGCTGCCGCCATCAGCAGGGGCTTTGCTGCTGCGCCAGCCATGTCAGCGTGGACACCTGCAGCTGCGGCCCCGCCTGCGCTACACGGGCGCCAAGATAACCGCAAACTGCGCAAAAAGGCTTCCCTTATGGAACGGGGAAGCCTTTTTGTGTGCTTTTAGTTGCGAAACACCGCATTTCGTTGTATAATAAGACGATATAGTAGGTCTTGTGCGCCCATGCGTGGGTGCTGTACTATAAATTTGACGAAACGAGGCGTTTTATTATGGCTGCACAGCCCATCACCGTGCCTTTTGTCTCTTTCCGCCCCATGGAGAGGGAACTGGATGCCGATCTGCGCGCGGCTTTTGCCCGCGTGCTGGACAACAGCTGGTATATCGAGGGCAAAGAAGATGCCGCTTTTGAAGCCGCCTTTGCCGATTACTGCGGCGCAAAATACTGCGTCGGCTGCGGCAACGGCCTGGATGCCCTGGTGCTTATTTTAAAAGCGCTGGGCATCGGCCCAGGAGACGAGGTTATCGTGCCATCCAACACCTTTATTGCCACCGTGCTGGCTATCTCCTACGCCGGGGCAACGCCGGTCTTTGTGGAGCCGGTGCTGGCCAGCTACAACATCGATCCCGCCTGTATCGAGGCGGCCATCACAGAGAAGACCAAGGCTATCATGGCTGTGCACCTCTACGGCCAGTGCGCCGACATGGACTCTATTTTGGAGATCGCCCGTGCCCACGGCCTGAAGGTCGTCGAGGATGCAGCCCAGGCTCACGGCGCCACCTACAAGGGCCGCCGCGCAGGCAGTTTGGGCGATGCTGCCGGGTTCAGCTTTTACCCCGGCAAAAACCTGGGCGCCCTGGGCGATGCCGGCTGCGTGACCACCAGCGACAAGGCCCTGGCCGAGAAGATCCGCGCCCTGGGCAACTACGGCAGCGACTACAAGTACCATCATATTTATAAAGGCCAGAACTCCCGCCTGGATGAGATGCAGGCGGCTTTCCTGGCGGCTAAGCTGCCCCACCTGGACGCGATAAACGCCCAGCGCCGCACCATTGCCGCCCGCTATTTTGCCGAGATCACCAACCCCGCCGTGACCCTGCCCACTGTGATGCCGGGCTGTGAGCATGTGTTCCACATCTTCGCCGTGCGCTGCAAAAACCGTGATGCACTGGAAAAACATCTCAACGAACGCGGTGTCGGCACCAACAAGCATTATCCCACGCCTATCCATCTGCAGGGCGCCTACAAAGAACTGGGCATCCCCGCCGGTGCGCTGCCCCTGGCTGAAGAAATCTCCGCCACGGAGCTGAGCCTGCCCATGTACTACGGCATGACCGAGGAGCAGGTAACCGCTGTCATCGACGCTGTGAACAGCTTTAAGGAGTAACCATGCCCAAGGTAGGAATCGTTATCTCCAATTACAACGGATGGCAGGATACGCTGGTCTGTCTGGACAGCCTGCAAAAGCAGACGTACAAGGACTTTGAAATTATCCTGCTGGACGATGCTTCGCCCAATGACTCGGTAGCGCAATTGCAGGATAAACTGCCTGCCAACACGGTGTTTCTGCCGCAAGAGCAGAACCTGGGCTTTGCCGCCGTCAACAATGTGGGTATGCGCCGTGCACTGGCCGATGGCTGCGACTATGTGCTGCTGCTGAACAACGACACCGCCGTTGCCCCCGATATGCTGGAGACCTTGCTGTGGGAGACCCCGGCGGGCGCCGTGAGCTGCCCAAAAATGTTGTTTATGAACCCGCCGGACGAAATCTGGTTTGCAGGCGGCACGCTGGATCCCGCTACCGGTAAGGTGAAGCACCTGGGCGGCCACGCTAAGGACGGTCCCGCCTTTGCCCAAAAGCAGCAGGTGAGCTTTATCACGTTCTGCTGTGTGCTGCTGCCGCGGGCGGTCATTGAACAAGTTGGTTATCTCGACGAGACACTGTTTATGTATTGCGAGGATGTGGATTACTGCATCCGTTTAGGCCAGGCCGGTGTGCCGTTGTGGTTCCTGCCCGATGCCAAACTGTGGCATAAGGCAGGCGGCAGCGCAGGGGGCATGTTGTCGGTGTACTATATCACCCGCAACACGCTGTATTTGACCTGCAAGGGAAAATCCCGCGCCTATGCGAAGAGGAAAACCGTGCTGCCGATTCTCACCGGCGCGGCCCGCTATGCGCTGACCAAGGCGCTGGGTCGAAAAAAAGGACGCAGCTATGGCGCCTACCGTGGTGCCGTGGACTTTTGGAACGGCAAGATGGGGCGGATGGAATCGACCAAAACAAAGGAGGCCTGAACGTGGCACAGACGCTGTCAATTATTCTGGCACAGTATTACCCGGATAAAATGCAGCTGCGCCACACGCTGGACTCGCTGCTGATGCAGGATACCTACGATTTTGAGCTCATCATCGCCGATGATGGCTCGCCGCAGGATTATTGGGAGGATACCCGCGACTATCTAGCGGCCCACGGCTTTACCAACGTAAAACTGTCCAAAAACAAGGTCAACCAGGGCACGGTCACTAATATGCTCCACGCGGTGGAGCTGGCCAGCGGGCAGTGGATCGCCGGTATTTCGTCGGGCGATTATGTGTACGATGCCTCCACCATCCGCTGGGTGCTGGAGATGCTGCGAAAGGATGCTCCGCAGGTGGCCTTTGGAAAGTCCGCCTATTACCGGCAGGAAAGCGACGGCACGCTGGTGCAGCTGCCCGGGGAGACCCCCTTTGACCGCACTCCCTACGAGGCCGCCCACTACGATAACAAGGCTATCCGCCGCAATGTGCTGTTGTACGATGACGGCATCAGCGGCATTGAAACAATGTACGAGCGCGGAATTTTCCTGGATGCGCTGCAAAAGATGAATGGCCGTGTCCGCTTTGCCGAGGACTTTGCCACCCGGTTGTTTGCCGTGCAGGGGGTTCCGATCCGCTGCTATGATCGCATTCTGCGCTGGTACGAGTACGGTACCGGTGTTTCCACCAACGAGAAGGCCCGCGCCAGGATGGAAGCCGATTGGCGCGCCATGCTGACGCTGATGCGGGAATTGTATCCCCAAGACCGGCTGGTACGGCTGGCGTGGGAGTATTACCACAACGATCGCCACAAATCCCGCCTGCTGCGCGGGCTGATCGGCCGTCTGGTTGTGCCGCAGAACTGTGCGTTCAAAAAGGCGCAGCACAGCTGGCAGCCGCCGATTAACGGCGATATGGCTGAGTTGAAGAAAATCTACGCCTATGCCGAGGAGGACACACACGCATGACAACTTTGCAGAGCAGGGAAGATGCCCTGCTGCGCCGGGTCAGGGCCTTTGATTGGGCCCGCCTGAAATGGTGCTTTGCCGCAACGGCGCTGTGTATGCTGCTGGCCCACGGCTTTGCATGGTTTAACCTGTTCCCCAGCCATGACGCGACCATCCTGTTTTTTGATGCCGATGTTGTTATGCTGCAGCTGGGTCGCTGGGTGCAGCTGCCGTATTACCGCTTTCTGCGCGGCAAAATCAACATGCCCTGGCTTACCGGTATGTTTAGCGTGCTGTGGGTGTCGCTTTCGGTGTACCTGATCAGCAGTTTGCTGCAGCTGCGCAAAAAATCCATGGCCGCTGTGGCGGCGCTGTTTGGCACAGCCATCAGCGTTACGCTGCTGAATGCTACTTATAACGATAAAGCAGATCTTTTCACCTGCGCCATGCTGTTGGCGCTCTTGGGAGCCTGCGCCGTGCGTCGCTGCCGCCGCCCTTGGTTGGGCGTGCTGCTCTGCGGCGGGTGTCTCTGCCTCTCGATGGGATTGTATCAGGGCTACATTGAGTTCGCTATCGGCATGCTTTTGCTGTGCATGCTGCGGGATTGTCTGACGACGGATCTGCCTTGGAAAGACTATCTGCGCCAAGGCATCACCGCCATTGCGGGCCTGCTGTTGGGCGGCGTACTGTATGCTGTATCGATGAAAGCGGTGCTGGCTTATAAGCACCTGGAACTGATCGACAGTTCCAACGGCCTGCAGCAGATGAGCCGTGCCGGGGTGGCGGATTACCTGGCCCGCCTGCCAGGCGCGTACAAACAGGTATTTACCACCCTGCTGGGGTATGATGTCTGGAACAACCGTGGCATGCGGTTGGCAACGGCTGTTTGCCTGCTGCTGGGTCTTGCCTGCCTGGTACTGGCCCTGCGTAAAAAGCCATTGCGCGCCGCTGTGCAGGTGGTTATCCTGTTAGTGCTGCTGCCGCTGGGGCTGAATGTGGTGTATCTGCTGTCGGAAAAGCACCCCACGCTGTTGATGCTGTACCCGGTGTATCTGGTGTATGCGTTGGTGGTGCTGCTGACTGGACTGGAGCCGGACACCATCCCCCGCAGCGCCGCCTGGCTGGCTTGCCTGCTGTGCGCCTTTATTACCGTGCAAAATGTGATTTATGCCAACGGCGCTTACACCTACCGCAAACTGGTCTACGAGAACACACGCGCCCAGGTGTATACCATTATGGCCAAGGTGGAGGACCTGCCCGGCTATGTGGAAGGAGAGACCCCGGTGGTTTTCTCCGGTGACTTTACGGATTCCAACTTCACCTACCACAACGACCTGATCCGCCTGTATGAGGAAGGGGAGACCGGCCTTTCCGGCTCCGCCATTACCTATGATGGCACCATCAAGTGGTGGTTCGGCAATATCATGGGCAGCAGCGCCAAGGTGGTAAACACACAGGCGGAACTGGATGCCTGGGCCGAAAATCCTGCTGTGCAGGCCATGCCCAGTTACCCCGCCAGCGGCTGCATTGCCATGGTGGATGGTGCGGCTGTAATTAAACTGTCCGATTAACATGCCAGAAGAAAGGCAGATACAACGATGATTATTCAAACGATCCGCATGAAAAGCGTCACCGCCGAGGGTATGGGCACCCTCTCGGTCTTTGAGGCCGAGCACGATGTGCCCTTTGCCATCAAGCGCATCTACTACATCCACAATGTCCCGGCGGGCGTCCAGCGCGGCGGCCACGCCCACAAAAAGCTGCGCCAAGTCCTGTGGTGTCCCTATGGCAAGATCTTGATCAAGCTGGATGACGGCTTCGAGAAAGCGGAAGTCCTGCTGGACAGCCCCGACAAAGGCCTGATCGTGGAAAGCAACATGTGGCGCGACATGCTGTGGCAGCAGGAAAATTCCGTCCTCTGCGTCGCGGCAGATTCCTTCTATGATGCGGACGATTACATCCGCGATTACGAGGCGTTCCTGCGTCATGTGGGCGCAGAGGACCCCGCAAAGGAGTAAAGCCATGGATTGGGCAGGAATCGATGAATGGATCTACCGCCGCCTGACGGAACTGGTGGATGTGCTGCCAATGCGCTTTGTCAAACTGGTAGCACACAATTATACCGATGCCCGCGTGCGCAAGCTGTATTGGCGCCGCCTGGGGCTGGAAATGGGAGAGGGCACCTATGCAAATCTGGGCCTGACGCTGCTTTCTGATGATTATACACCGCGGGTGCATATCGGGAACCACGTTTCCATCGCAGCCAATGTGACCTTTGTGCCGATGGCCTCAGCCAATAATGGGCAGGAGATCAACACCTACCCGTATGTGAGGGACCATCTGACAAAGGCGGCTGACATAGTTGTAGAGGATGAAGTCTGGATCGGCGCAGATGTGACGATCCTGCCCGGCGTGCATATCGGCCGCTGTGCGGTCATCGGCGCTGGCAGCGTTGTCACCGGGAATGTGGAGGCTTACCACATTTATGCCGGTGTGCCTGCCCGCAAAATCCGGGATATTCGCACCGGCGAACGGGTGCAGTAAAACAAGCAGGGGAGAAGTATGGAATTTACAGTACAGCCTTATACTGCGGATCAGGAAGCCGCCTGGGACCGCTTTGTTATGCAGGAAAGCGGAAACGGTACTTTTTTGCAGACCCGCAACTTTTTAAACTATCACCCGGCGGGCCGGTTTGAGGATGCCTCGCTGATAGTCACCAACGAGCACGATGCCATCGTGGCCGTCGTGCCTGCTGCCGTGCAGCAGCGAGATGGAAAGCGCACCTTTGTTTCGCATCCGGGCAGTACCTACGGCGGCCCGGTCTTGCGGGAGGCGTACAATACGGCTGCGCGGGCGATTGGCATTCTGCAGGCCATTGATGCGTATGTAGCTGCCCACTACGAGGCCGCCATTTTCCGCCCGACCGTGGGTCTGCTGGAAAAGGAAGAAAACCAGACCCTGCTCTACGCCTTTACCTATTTGGGCTATACCCAGTTTACTGAGCTGAACACCTGGGTCCCGCTGGCGGGTAAATCGGCAGAGGATATTCTGGCGTCATTCCGGCAGGATAAGCGCCAGAATGTCCGCAAGGCGATGAAGCATGACCTGACGTTCCGTAGGCTGGAGACCCAAAAAGAAATCGAGACGTTCCACGGTCTGCTGGCCCAAAACCTGGAGAAGTACGGTGTCCAGCCGGTGCATACCGCTGCCGAATTATGGGAGTTCAAGTCCAGCCGCCTGCCTGAAATTGCCGAGTTTTACGGCGTGTTTGAGGGGGAGCGCATGGTGGCCGGCGGTATGACTTTCTACTTCGAGCAGGCTAATGTCGTTCATACCCAGTACCTTTCGGCGGACCTGAGCATCCGTAAGTACAGCCCGGCGGCGTATCTGTATTATCAGGTGCTTTGCGCTGCTGCAGCAAAAGGCTGTAAGGCACTGTCCTTCGGCATTTCGACCGAAGATAACGGCAAAGTGCTGAACTTTGGCCTGGTGGAAAGCAAAGAGGGGTACGGCAGCTGCCATGCCCTGAATTTGAGTTTTGCAAAGGATTTTTAAACAGGAGGAAACCGCATGGCACAGCCCAAGGTCAGCATCCTGATCTCTTTTTATAATCTGGCGCCGTATGTGGATGAAACGCTGCAAAGTGTACTGAATCAGAAGACAGACTTTCCCATTGAGGTTCTGTGCGCTGATGATGGCTCTGCAGATAATACGGTCGAAAAGCTGCGCCAGTGGGAGAAACGGTATCCAGAAACTGTGCGTGTATTTGTGATGGATTTTATACCCGGAGAAAAGCGACCACCGGATGTCCGTATTAAACGACTCAATGCGATCCGCAGCCGCCTTTTCCGTGAGGCCCAGGGAACATATATCTGCTATCTGGACGGCGACGATTTTTATACCGATCCGTATAAGCTGCAGAAGCAAGCGGATATTTTGGATGCAGATACCGAGAAAAAGTATGTTGCCTGCGGCCATAACGGCTGTTTCTATTGGCAAAGTACAGGAAAAACGCGACCCATTGAAAAGCCCATCCGGGAATGCAGCCTGACGGCTAAGGAGTATTGGAGCTTTTTGTATATCCACACGAATGCCTTGATGTTCCGCAATCTGCGCTTGCAGGAAATCGACCCATTTGCCAGCGGTGTTACCATTGACGATAACCTGTTGACAGCGCAGTTTTTGCCCTATGGCGGAATCTACTATCTGCCAGATTGTATGTTTAACTATCGCCAGACAGAAAACAGCACCTTTCACCTGCGCAGCCAGTACCAAAACTTTATGCTGGGCTGCTTCATGATTTATGAACTGCAAAAAGTAGACAAAAGTATGTTCCCGAGCAGCCTGGTACGTATGATCTACGAATATACAGAACTTTACAAGGCCCGCAAAGACCCGCAGCTGGCGGAAGAAGCGCAGATTTTTATGCCGCGTTTCCGCAGTTATCATGCTGGCCGTCTCTGCCGCCTGGTCAACTACAGCTGCGAAGCCCTGCCGGCGCGGCTTTGGTGCGAGGTGGAAAATAAATTCTGGTTTTTTATGACCAAGGTGTTCCGCCATTTTATCTGGAAACCCAAAGTACGAGCCCTGTTGGAAGAAGCCCGCATCAAGCTGGAACAGCAGCCTGCTGCTCAATAATTACCTCTCTCCCAAAAAGAAAGGATTGCCATGCCAACGATCAGCGTAATCATCCCGGTTTATAAAGTGGAGCGCTACCTGGACGCTTGCGTGGCCAGCGTGGTGGGGCAGACCTATCCCGATTTGGAGATCATTTTGGTTGATGACGGCAGCCCTGACAACTGCCCGGCCCTGTGCGATGCCTGGGCGGCGAAAGACACCCGCATCCGGGTCATCCACCGGTCGAATGGCGGTTTATCTGCGGCTCGCAACAGCGGGTTGGACATCTGTACTGGTGAATATATAGCCTTCGTGGACAGCGATGACCGTTTAGAGCCGGATGTACTGGAACAGGCGATGGTTGCCAGGAAGCAGACGGGGACAGACCTGGTACTTTTCAATTATCAGTGTGTGGATGAAGAAAATCATCTCCTGAGAGAGCAAACACCGCCGAATTGGCCGAAAAGAGAAATGACACAGGCCGACTTCTGGCAGCTGTTTTTTGCATGCGGAGATGACTGCACACATTATGCCGTTGCCTGGAATAAGCTGTATACGGCAAAATTGTTCACCAATCTGCGCTTCGCAGAAGGGAAACGGTATGAGGATATGTTTTTGCTGCCGCACTTAATTGGGCAATGCGGCAAAATCGTATGCCTGTCAGTTTATGGCTACCGTTATACCCAGCGTGACGGTAGCATTATGGCGCAAGGAGACCCGCGCAACTATCTGGACCGCAGCGAATACCTGCTGGAGTGGACAACCTGCTTCGCAACCAAGGGAGATTACCTCCGGGCCGAGGGGCTGCTGAATGATGCCATTGCCAATCTGGCCGAAAAAGAACGGTTTGATTTGTCCGCCCCGGCGCAGCAGGCCCGCTACCGCGCGGATTGCAAAGCCTGTGCGGACGCTTACCATAGCCTGGCCCGGCAGACCGGCAACCGCAGTATGTACCTGCGTGCCGCACTGCTGCGGTTGGGCCTGCCGGTTTACCAGGCTTTCCTCAAACACAAAGCGTAAGGAGCTTTCACTCATGGAGCAAACACAACCCAAAAAGCAGTATCATGTGCATTACGGCCCTGCCGGGGGCCGCACCCGCGTGGATTTTGATGAACTGTGGCGGTATAAGGATCTGATCTGGCTGTTTGTCAAGCGCGATTTTACCGTGCTGTACAAGCAGACCGTGTTGGGCCCGGCGTGGATTTTAATTAACCCGCTGCTGTCCATGGCCATGTACACGGTCATGTTCGGCACGATCGCCAACCTGTCCACAGGCGGCGTGCCGCAGCCGCTGTTCTACCTGGCAGGCACGGCTGTGTGGACCTTCTTCTCATCCTGCATCAACAAGGTGTCGGGCACATTTACCACCAACTCCAACATCTTCAGCAAAGTGTATTTTCCGCGGCTGGCCATGCCCATTTCCACAATGCTGTCCGGGTTCATCAACTTCCTGGTGCAGTTCGTTATGTTCTTCTGCCTGCTACTGTTTTACGTGGTGCGCGGCGAGGTGGCCCCCAACTGGGCGGCTATGCCGCTGCTACTTCCCATCGTGCTGCAGGTGGGCCTGCTGGGCCTGGGCTGCGGCATCATCGTGTCCAGCGTCACTACCCGCTACCGCGACCTGATGGTCGTTGTCACTTTCGGTGTGCAGCTGTGGATGTACGGTACGCCGGTGGTCTACCCGCTGTCGATGATCTCCAACCCGCTGCTGCGCGCGGTGATGATCGTCAACCCGATGACCGCCCCGATGGAGAGCTTCCGCGCGGTCTGCTTCAACTCCGGCGAGGTATCGGTGCTGATGTGGGTCATCTCGCTGGCCTGGACGGTTGCGCTACTGGCGGTGGGTGTTTCGCTCTTCGGCAAGGTGGAAAAGACCTTTGTCGATACGGTCTGACGGGAGGTACAGCATGGAAAATCAGGAATTGATGATCCGCGTGCAGGACGTCAAGAAGCAGTATCGCCTGGGCCAGATCGGCGGCGGTACGCTGCGCGGCGACCTGCAAAGCTGGTGGGCCCGCAAGCGCGGCAAAGAGGACCCCAACACCCAGATCGGAACCGACCAGCGCCTGGTGGGCACCACCTTTATGGCGCTCAACGGCGTCAGCTTTACAGTAAACAAAGGAGAGGCCGTGGGCATCATCGGCTCCAACGGCGCGGGCAAGTCCACGCTGCTCAAGCTGCTGACCCACGTGACGGCCCCTACCTCCGGCGATATTGACCTGTACGGCCGCGTGGCCTCGATGCTGGAAGTCGGCACCGGTTTCCACCCCGAGATGACGGGCCGCGAGAATGTCTACCTCAATGGTGCCATTCTGGGCATGACCCGCGCCGAGATCGATGCCAAGATGGACCAGATCATCGAGTTTTCCGAGGTCGGAGACTTCATCGACACCCCGGTCAAGCGCTACTCCAGCGGCATGTACGTCAAGCTGGCGTTCAGCGTGGCGGCCCACCTGGACAGCGAAATTATGATTATGGACGAGGTCCTGGCCGTCGGCGACATGAAGTTCCAGAAAAAATGCCTGACCAAGATGCGCCAGGCCGCCAAGCAGGACGGCCGCACGGTGCTGTACGTCAGCCACAACATGGCCACCATCCGCGACCTCTGCGACCGCTGCATCGTGCTGGACAAAGGCAAGGTCGTCTTTGACGGCGACGTGGACGCCGGCATTGCCATCTACATGTCCAACAACTACAGCAGTGAGCGCTTTTTAGACTTTACCGATTTCCGCCGCCCCAGCTGGATCGAGCGCAAAAGCATCCGCATGCGCAGCGTCGAGTTCCATGTGGATTCGCTGGAAGCCGTCGAGCGAAGCCAGCCGGTGGAGGTGGAGTACATCTACGATTCCACCGAGGACCGCGACCAAATCGGCATCTTCTTTGAAGTGCACGACGAGTTCGACGTGCCGGTGGCCACGGCCTGCCTGTACGGCATGCACATCCGCAAGGGCCGTAACCGCGTGACGGCCAAGTACGATTTCAGTATGCTGGCCGCAGGCACCTACAGCAACGTGTTCACCACCTTTACGCTGGGCGATGGCGGCAGCTTCAACACCGAGGACCGCACCCAGGGCGTACAGTTCAAGCTGGTAAATACCCTTAAACAGGGCGAGGCTGTGTGGCAGACCGTCTACTTTGGCTCCACCCATCTGCCGGATGCCCAGCTTTGCAAGGAAGAACTGATTTAAGCAAGAAAAAACCACCTTTTCCAAAGAAACGGAAAAGGTGGTTTTTTATGTACAATCGTGAAATTACCGATAATCGATCCCCAGCGTGGGCAGACCGTTCAGGGTCCAATCGGCCAGGTTGCCGTCCTGGTACTCGTAGTAGCCTTGGGCGGCGATCATGGCGCCGTTGTCGCCGCAGTATTTCAGCTCCGGCAAAAAGACGCGGGCACCCAGTTTTTGGGCACCGTCGTTCACCAGCTGGCGCAGGCGGCCGTTGGCGGCGACGCCGCCGGCCAGCACGACCTGTTTGGCACCGGTATCGGAGGCAGCGGAGAGCAGCTTCTTGGCCAGGATCTGGTCGATGCGCTCCTGGAAGCTGGCGGCCATGTCGGCCACATTGACCGGCTGGCCTTTCTGCTCGGCGTTGTGCACCTCGTTGATGACGGCGGTCTTCAGGCCGCTGAAGCTGACGTTGTACTTGCCCTCTACATGGGGCACGGGCAGCTTGTAGGCGTGGGGGTCGCCGTCGCGGGCAGCGGCGGCCACACTGGGACCGCCTGGGTAGGGCAGGCCCAGCGTGCGGGCTACTTTATCGTAGGCTTCGCCGGCGGCGTCGTCCACCGTGCGGCCCAGAACTTTGTAGCGGCACCAATCCTCCACCATCACGATGTGGCTGTGCCCGCCGCTGGCCACCAGGCAGAGAAACGGCGGATGCAAACTTTGGTGGGTCAGATAGTTGGCGGCGATATGTCCGCGCAGGTGGTGCACCGGCACCAGCGGCTTGCCTGCCGCATAGGCCAGGCCCTTGGCAAAGTTGACGCCCACCAGCACGGCACCGATCAGGCCGGGCGCAAAGGTTACGGCCACGGCATCCACGTCTTTCATGGTCATGTTGGCATCGGCCAGGGCTTTGTCCACGGTGGCACTGATATACTCGGCATGGCGGCGGCTGGCGATCTCCGGCACAACGCCGCCGTATAGGGCCTGCTCTTTCACGCTGGTGGAGATCACGTTGGAGATGACCTTGCGGCCGTCCTCCACGATTGCCGCCGCGGTCTCATCGCAGGTCGATTCAATTCCTAAAACATACATTTCAATCACCCTTATTGTGACTCTTGAACTGCCAGAAGCACTTTGTAGGGGCGAACACTGTTCGCCCGTTGCCGTTTGGCAGGCAAGAAACTTTCCCGAAAAAGTGCGGCCTCATCAAGCAGGCGGGCGAGCACTGCTCGCCCCCTACACCTCTGCGCAGAAAACTTTAATGCGCTTCCAGCCAGGTCTTGCCGGTGCCTACCTCGGTGGTCAGGGGCACGCTGTAGTGCACCACATGCTCCATTTCCTCCTGCAAAATGCGGCGAACGGTGTCCACTTCGCTGTCCGGTGCCTCTACGATCAGCTCGTCGTGTACCTGCAGCAGCAGGCGGGCCTGCAATTTCTCATCCCGCAGGCGCTGCCACACATGCACCATGGCCAGCTTGATGATGTCCGCGGCCGTGCCCTGGATGGGCGTGTTGCGGGCCATCCGCTCGCCGCTGGCGCGCACTTGGAAGTTGGAACTGGCCAGCTCCGGCAGGGCGCGGCGGCGGCCAAACAGCGTTTCCACGTAGCCTTTCTCCTTGGCGTGGGCAATGCAGTCCTGCATGTAGCCGTCCACCTTGGGGAAGGTGTCAAGGTAAGTCTTCAGGAAAGCGTCCGCCTCTTTCACCGAGACGTCCAGATCCTTGCTCAGCGAGTAAGCACCCTTGCCGTACATGATGCCGAAGTTGATGGCCTTGCTGGCCGAGCGCAGCTGCGGCGTGACTTCGCTTTCGGGGATGTGGTAAATTTTGGCGGCGGTGGAGCGGTGAATGTCCGCGCCGTTCAAAAACGCCTGCTGCATGTGCTCGTCGCCGGTGATGTGCGCCAGAATGCGCAGCTCGATCTGGGAGTAATCGGCGTCCACCAACTGCTGGCCGTCCCCGGCCACAAAGTAGCCACGCAGGCGGCTGCCCAGCTCGGTGCGGATGGGGATGTTCTGCAGGTTCGGTTCGGTGGAGGAGATGCGCCCGGTGCGGGTCTCGGTCTGGATAAAGGTGGAGTGCACCCGACCGTCCGCCGCCTGCGCCGCCAGCAGGCCATCTACGTAGGTAGACAACAGTTTAGCGTAGGTGCGATATTTTAAAATCTCATCAATGACCGGGCTGTAAGGGCGCAGGCTTTCCAGTGTGGCGGCGTCGGTGGAGTAGCCGCGGGCGTTCTTCTTGCGCGGCGGCAGGCCCAGCTTGTCAAACAGGGCTTCGCCCAGCTGCTTGGGGCTGTTCACGTTGAACTCGTAGCCCACCTCAGTATAGATATTCTGCAGGATGCCGTCCAGCTCGCCCCGCAGGCTGTCGCCAAAGGCGCGGATGCCGTCGGCGTCTACCGCAAAGCCGATGCGCTCCATGTCCGCCAGCACGCGGGCCAGCGGCAGCTCCATCTCATCGTGCAGTTTGCGCTGGCCGCTGGCGTCCAGTTCGGCGGCCAGCCTTTCCAGCAGCGCGGCCAGCACCCCGGCATCGGGGGCGGCTTCGCAGTGGAACGCCGCCGCCACGCCGTACTCGGCAGCCAGAGACTTTACCGCATAGCTGGTGGCGGAAGGATTGAGCAGGTACGCGGCCAGCTTGCCGTCAAAATGCAGGGCTTTGCCAATATGCCCCTGTTCCAGTGCCAGGCGGTAGAGGGGCTTCGCGTCAAAGGCCCAGATTTCGGCATCGCTGTCCAGCAGGGCGGCCAGGCGGTCAGTGTCTGGCAGGTAGACTTCCTGTCCCTGTACGGCGTACCAGCCGCCGTCGGCGTTCTGGGCCACAAACAGGCGGCCTTCCACCAGCAGCGGCAGGGGGGCCGGCTCTACTTCTTCCGGCAGAGCAGCGTCCACGGGGGCGGCAGCGGCACCGCCCTCCTCCAGACCCCAGCGGTCCACCATCTTATGCATTTCCAGCGTGGCCAGCAGCTGGGCGGCTGCGGCGGGGTCGCCGGACTGGCGGATATAGGCGGCGGGATCCGTCTCGATGGGCGCGTCCTTGCGGATGGTACCCAGCATGTAGGACAGGTCCGCCTTATCGCGGTTGGCAGAAAGCTTGGCCCGCTGGCCGGGCTTGATGGCCTTGTCCTCGAGGTTCGCGTAAATATTTTCCAGCGTGCCGAACTTCGCCACCAGGGCCAGGGCGGTCTTTTCGCCGATGCCCGGCACACCGGGGATATTATCGGACGAATCGCCCATCAGGCTCTTAACGTCGATGAGCTGCGGCGGCTCCACACCATACTTTTCGCGGATGGCGGCGGGGTCCATGGAAATCGTCTCTTTGTTGGTGGCCAGCAGAACGGTGGTGTTGTCGTCCACCAACTGCAGGCTGTCCCGGTCGCCGGTGGCCAGCAGGGTGGTGCCACCGGCGGCCTCGCAGGCGGCGGCCAGGGTGCCCAAAATATCATCGGCCTCCCAGCCCTCACTGCTTACCTGCACAAAGCCCAGGTCGGTCAGCAATTCTTTCAGTACGGGCATCTGCTGGGCCAGCTCCTCGGGCATGCCGTGGCGGGTGGCCTTGTAGCCGTCGTAGGCCTTGTGGCGGAACGTCGGGGCGCGCAGGTCCCAGGCGATGGCCACAGCATCGGGCTTGTGGGCGGCCAGCAGGTTGAGCAGTATATTCTGGAAGCCGTAAATGGCGTTGGTATAGCGGCCGTCCTTGGTCGTCAACAGCTTGATGCCGAAAAACGCGCGGTTGACCAGACTGTTGCCGTCCAGTACCATCAGTTTCATAGCGTTGCTCCTTTTTAAATCGGATGTAAACAATCTATCTTTTAGTATACCACAAATGCGGGATTTATGGTAGAATAGAATCTGAAATTCAAATAGTAAAAGCGGCCGCGCAAAAGCCCCCCTGGGAGGGAGCCAAAGGCGGCGCTACAAGAGAGGAACTATGCAGTTACGCAATTTGCAGATCCCTGCGGGGGCGGTGTTTGCCCCGATGGCGGGCCTGACCGACGCTGCCTGCCGTCACCTGATGGCCGACCACGGTGCAGCCTGGACCGTCAGCGAGATGGCCAGCGCTAAGGCCCTGAACTTTAACGACCAAAAGTCCTTTGCTCTGCTCAAAGATGCCCACCCCCACGGGCTGTACGCTATCCAGCTGTTTGGCTGTGAGCCGGAAACCCTGGAAAAGGCCATTTTGCTGGTGCGGGAAAAGGGCATCCGGTTTGATATTTTGGACATCAACATGGGCTGCCCCGCGCCCAAAATCACCAACAGCGGTGCGGGCAGTAAGCTGCTGCTGGACCCACCCCTCTGCGGACGGATGGTCGCTGCGGCCCGCCGCGCCCTGGGCGAGGATATGCCCCTGACGGTGAAGATGCGCATCGGCTGGGACGCCGAACACCTGACCGGCGTGGAGGTGGCGAAACAGTGCGAGGCCAACGGCGCGGACCTGATCGCCGTGCATGGCCGCACGCGGGAGCAGATGTACGTGCCACCCATTGATGCCGGTGCAATTGCCGCCATCAAGCAGGCGGTGTCCATCCCGGTGCTGGCCAACGGCGATATTACCACTGCCGAGGGGGCGCTTACCTTATTAAAAGAGACCGGCTGCGACGGCGTGATGATCGGCCGCGGCGCACTGGGCGACCCGTGGCTGTTTGAGCAGATCCGCGCGGCCCTGCTGGGCAAGGAAGCCCCCGCTGAGCCGACGCTGAACCAGCGGATGAACGCCCTGCGGGCGCAAATTTACGAAATGTGCGAGGAAAAAGGCGAGTGGCTCGCCATGCCTCAGGCCCGCAGCCAGGCCATGCACTATATGAAGGGCCTGCGGGGGGCAGCCTCCCTGCGGCGCTACTGCTCCATGCTGGAGCATTTCACCGATGTGGACAAGCTCATCGATGCGGTGTATCGGCTGCAGGAGTGATCAAAACCTTCCTCTCGTCAGCTCATCCAGATTCTGCGTATAGCACGGCAGTATGTGGGTGATGAAATACTCCGCTTCGGGGCAGTCCATTCCGTGCAGGGCGGCCAGCTGCTGCTCCCGCGCGGCTTCAAACTCCCGGTTGCCGCTCTGGCACTCTTCCAAACACTTGATTAAGGCCGAGAGCCGGTCCGCTGCCTTTAAAATTTTCCGCTCGGCGTCATTTAGCACGCGGCCGGTCAAAAATTCCTCGGTCTCGCTGCGCAGGGCTTCGGGCTGCAGGCTGGCCATCAGCCGGGCACTTTCCTGCTCTACCGCCTTGTAGGCGCTGCGCAGGGCTTCATTTTTGTACTTCACTGGGGTGGGCATGTCGCCGGTCAAAATTTCCGGCGCATCGTGGTACAGCGCCGCCGTGGCTACCATTTCGGGCCGCAGGTCGGCTCCGGTGCCCAAGCACTTTTGGCCAATTAAGCAAAGCGCGTGGGCCAGCAGGGCGGTGTCTGCCGTATGCTCGCTCAGGTTTTCGGCGCGGCCGCTGCGCATCAGGCTCCAGCGGGTGATGTACTTCATACGGCCCAGCAGGGCACTGAAGGGATAAGTTTTCATCTTGCACGATCCTCTCTGTGGTGTTACTATCAGTATACCATGATTTTACCAAAAACAAAGTCCCATGGTTCGGACTTTCAGCGGGGTTTGTTATGAAATTGCAGCTTCCCGGCAAAAAAACAAGATATTGGCAGGTGTTCTGGCTCTGCCTGCTGGCGGCGGCCGCCCTGTTTGCGCCCCACTGCCTGGTGGATGCCGTCGCAGGCGGCGGGTACTTCCATTACGCGGGCGATTTCAATGACCAGCAGATCAACTTTTACCAGTACGCCAACAGCTTCATCAAGCAGGGGGGCAGCTTCAGTTGGGCTACCGATCTGGGCAGCGGGTTTGTCAATTCCTACTCGTTCTACCTGCTGGGCAGCCCGTTTTTCTGGCTGACGCTGCTGGTGCCCGCGCGGTTCATGCCGTGGATGATGGTGCCGCTGCTCTGCCTGAAAATCGCCCTGGCCGGGGGCGGCGGCTACCTTTGGGCGCGCCGCTGGGTGCGGGACGAGGATTGGAGCATACTGGCTGGCTGCCTGTATGCCTTCTCCGGCTTTACGGTGTACAACATCTTCTTCAACCACTTTTTGGACGTTGTGGCGCTGTTTCCGTACATGCTGGCGGCGCTGGATGATGCGGTCATCGATGGCAGAAAAGGTCGCTTCCCGTTCTGGGTGGCGGTGAATCTGCTCAACAACTACTTTTTCTTTGCCGGGCAGGCGGTCTTTCTCATCATCTACTTTTTCTGCATGCTGGCGGGGCATGCCTACAAAATCGGCCCCCGCAAGTTTGCATTGCTGGCAGGGGAGACCCTGCTGGGCTGTGCCATGGGCTGCGTGCTGCTGCTTCCTGCCGGGCTGTCACTGCTGCAAAACCCACGCACCATCGACCCATTCAACGGCATGGGCTATCTGGTCTACGGCAAGGCCCAGCAGTACGGGGCCATTTTTTACAGCGCCTTTTTGATGCCCGACGCCCCCTACTTTAAGGACATGTTCAGCGAAGGCATCCTCAAACATACCAGCATGACGGCCTACCTGCCGGTGGTGGGCATTGCGGGCGGGCTGGCGTTCTGCCGCGGGCGGCGCAGCCACCCGTTCACCTACATTTTAAAGGTGTGCGTGGTCTGCGCCTTTGTGCCCATCCTTAACAGCCTGTTCTATGCCCTCAATTCCAGCTACTACGCCCGGTGGTACTACATGCCGGTGCTGGTACTGTGCGGGGCCACGGCGTCGCTGCTGGCACGGCCCCACCTGGCCCGGCGAGAACTGCCCCGCGCCTGGGGTTTAACGCTGGCCGTTACTCTCTCGGCGGCGGCGTTCGGCCTGGTGCCCTATACCGATGATGACGGCGTGACCACCCTCGGCGTCACCGAGGAACCCGCCCGCTTCTGGGCCATCCTGGGCGTATCGGTGCTGGGATTGGTGATCTTCGGCGTGCTGTGGCACTTCTTCCGGGATCGCCAGCGTTGGCCTACCGTACTGTTGGCCGCCGTGCTGGTGTTCAGCTTTGTCTATGGCAGCGTGCACCTTTCGTTGACCAAGTACGCCCAGTGGGATACCGACAGCGACCTGATCGCGGAAACGTATGATTCTGTGCAGGAGGTCAAGGAAGCCCTGCCGGACGATGCGTTCTACCGCATTGATGCCTACGGCGCCCACAACAATCTGGGCCTGTGGTTTGACAAAAGCTGTTTGCAGTTTTTCAATTCCACGGTTGCCCCCAGCATCATGGAGTTTTATCCGGAAGTGGGCGTCAAGCGGGACGTCAACTCCAAGCCGGAGGTCCAAAACTATGCTCTGCGCGGGCTGCTCAGCGTGCGGTATACGCTGGTGGCTAAGGATGCCGATAGCAACTGGCAGGGCGAGGACATGGACGGCTGGGACCTGGTAGGCAGCACCAGCGCCTACCAGATCTACGAGAACAAAAACTGGGTGCCCATGGGTTTTGCCCAGCAGTATTATGTCACCGCCGATCAGCTGGACCAGGTAGGCGAGGACAGCCGCGCCCAGATATTGTTGCGGGCGGTGTTGCTGGACGAGGACCAGATCGCCGCCTATGGCGACCTGCTGCAGCCTATCCCGGACGACAGGCTGACCAACTGCACGCAGGACACCTACGCCGAGGATTGCACCGCCTGCCGTGCCGAGGCCGTGGGAAACTTTACCGCCACCCGCACCGGCTTTACCGCCGAGACGGACTACGACACCGACCGGCTGGTGTTTTTCAGTGTGCCCTACGACGACGGCTTTACCGCCGCCATCAACGGGAAAACGGCCAAAATCGAAAAGGTCGATAATGGCCTGATGGCCCTGCGCGTCCCGGCGGGGCAGACCAGCATCACCTGCACCTACCACACCCCCGGCCTGCGCACCGGCACCATCATCAGCCTGGCCGCGCTGGCGGTGTATGGGGCTTATTTGGTGGTGTTGAAAAGGAAAAAATGCCTGTAATTTGCCGGTTCCTATGATATTATTGAACGTTCGTGTAGGGGCCGTTGCAAGCATCCGCCCCTGCAGGCAGGTAGCCAATTTCTTATCCGATCCTATAAAATTGAAAGTGAGTATCCCATGTCTGATTATGCACAGCAGCTTGCTGCCGAATTGAATCTTTCTGCTAAAAATGTCCAGGGTGCGATCGACCTGATCGACCAGGGCAATACTATCCCGTTTATCGCCCGCTACCGCAAGGAGGTCACCGGCTCGATGGACGACCAGGTGCTGCGTGACCTGGGTGACCGCCTGGAATACCTGCGCGGCCTGGATAAGCGCAAGGAGGAGGTCACTTCCTCCATCACCGAGCAGGGCGCCATGACCCCCGAACTGACTGCCGCCCTCTCCAAGGCCAAGACGCTGGCCGAGGTCGAGGACCTTTACCGCCCCTACAAGCCCAAGCGCAAGACCCGCGCCAGCATTGCCAAGGCGCGCGGCCTGCAGCCGCTGGCCGATGCGATTTTGAAGCAGGACGCTGCGTTCGACCCCGAAAAGGCCGCCGCCGCGTACCTCAATGATGAGGTGCCCGATGCCGCCGCCGCGCTGGCAGGTGCGCAGGACATCATTGCCGAGGCTGTCTCCGACGATGCTGCCTGCCGCGCCGAGCTGCGCCGCTACTACCGCGCGTTTGGCCGCATCGCCAGCGCCAAGGCCAAGGACGAGGACAGCGTCTACGCCCAGTATTACGACTTTGCCGAGCCGCTGAACAAGATCCCCGGCCACCGTGTGCTGGCGCTGGACCGCGGCGAGCGCGAGGGCTTTTTGAAGGTCGGCATTCAGGTCGATGCCGAGCGCGCAGCGGGCATCGTCAGCTGGATGTTTGCCCGCAAAAAGACCGGCGGTGCCAGCGCAGCGGTTGTGGATGCCGCCGCCCGCGATGCCTACAGCCGCCTGATCCACCCCAGCCTTGAAAACGAGCTGCGCGGTGAGCTGTCGGCCGCTGCCGCCGAGGGTGCGATCAAGGTCTTTGGCGATAACCTGCGCCAGCTGCTGCTGCAGCCGCCCATCCGCGGCAAAACGGTCATGGGGCTGGACCCCGGCTACCGCATGGGCTGCAAGGTGGCGGTCGTGGACCCGACCGGCAAGGTGCTGGACACGAATGTCGTCTACCCCGTGCCCGAGTTCAAGCGGGTGGATCAGGCCAAAAAGACCATCAAGGCGATGGTTTTGAAGAACGGCGTCGAGGTCATGGCCATCGGCAACGGCACGGCCGGCCATGAGACCGAGGAGTTTGCCGCCGAGGTCATCCGCGAGCTGGCCGAGGAAAAGAACCTGCACCTGCAGTATATGGTCGTCAGCGAGGCTGGTGCCTCGGTCTATTCGGCGTCCAAGCTGGCTGCCGAGGAGTTCCCGCAGTATGATGTCAACCTGCGCAGCGCCGTGTCGATCGCCCGCCGCCTGCAGGACCCGTTGGCCGAGCTGGTCAAGATTGACCCCAAGGCGGTCGGCGTCGGCCAGTACCAGCACGACATGCCCCAGAAACGGCTGAACGAGACGCTGGACGGCGTGGTCGAGGACTGCGTGAACAGTGTCGGCGTGGACCTGAACACCGCCTCTGCGCCGCTGCTGCGCCGCGTGGCGGGTGTCAGCGCAGCCACGGCCAAAAACATCGTGGCATGGCGTGAGGAGGAGGGGGCGTTCGCCTCCCGCGCCCAGCTGAAAAAGGTCAAGGGCCTCGGCCCCAAGGCGTATGAGCAGTGCGCGGGCTTCCTGCGGCTGCCCGAGGCCAAGAACCGTTTGGATGCGACCGCCGTCCACCCCGAAAGCTACGCGGCCGCCAAGGCGCTGCTGGATGCTTGCGGCTACACGGCTGCGGAGATCGGCACCGACCGTCTGGCGGGGCTGCCCGGCGCCGTAAAGGCCAAGGGCGCCGGGGCCCTCTGCGCGCTGCTGGGGGTGGGCGAGCCGACCCTGAACGATATTGTGGCCGAGCTCTGCAAGCCGGGGCGCGATGTCCGCGACAGCCTGCCCAAGCCCCTGCTGCGCAGCGATGTCATGGGGCTGGACGACCTCAAGCCCGGCATGGAGCTGACCGGCACCGTGCGCAATGTCATCGACTTCGGTGCCTTTGTCGATCTCGGCGTGCATCAGGACGGCCTTGTCCATGTGTCCCAGATCAGCGATAAATTCATCAAGCACCCGCGCGAGCTGCTCAAGGTGGGCGACATCGTGCGCGTCAAAGTGCTGAGCGTGGATACCGGCAAAAAGCGCATTGCCCTGACCATGAAGGGCGTGCCCCAGCAAAACTGATACTAAACCGGCATAAACATATACAATTGTTGCACGCGAATTTGCACGGTGTCTGAATTATTGCGAGATATGTCATACATTGGCATCGGAAAACGACAAATACTTTCGGAAAACATAAAAAAATGACTTCAAAAACATAAACAATGTGAACAAGTGACCCCCGGCACAGCCAAAAGCTGTCATTCTGACCAAAAGCCAAAAATGAAGGATTTTCTCTTTTGTGCAGGAAATGGAAAAAATTTGCTTTGTGCATTATGAACAAAGCGGAGACACATAATTGTGCTATAATGCACAATGTAAGGAGCGGATAGAGCATGGTGGCTCACCTCCTTACCGCAGGGCTGCACGCCCGGTTCCGCCCCGGACACCGGTGCTGAAGATGCAGCCTGTTGCGTGGGAATAATTCGGAGGTCATTTATTATGGTGAAACAAGTCAAGGTTTCCAATTTTACTGAGGTCAAGGGAATCGTGTCTGCTGCCGCCAAGTGCTATAACGATGTCGGCGTGCATGACATGAAGGGCAGCATTGCCGATGCCAAGAGCATTCTGGGCATGATGAGCCTGGATTACAGCCACCCCGTCAAGATCGTCTGCGAGGACGAGCATGACCTGAATCGCGTTGTCAATGCGATCAAGCAGTAAAAGCAAACCGACCGCCCTGCAGCAAAACGCCGCAGGGCGGTTTTTTGTTGGTGCAAAAAGCCTTCCCCCGCGGGGGGAAGGCAAGGAGCGCATCACGCCGCTGCGTAAAATTTTCTGAAAATAGGAACTTTGAAAACAAGAGAAAACAAGAGTATTTGCAAGCATTTAAGAGCAAGCGCGGAATAAATTAAAATTCTTGCCAAAAACCGTTGACTCTGCACGGCTTTTCTGCTATAATCACACTTGCGCGAAAAAGCGCCCCGCCGGGCGCTGTTAAATACCGTTACAAGACGGACGTGTTAATTTATCAATGGAGGTCCCTACTATGAGCACGACTCTCGCTAAGCCCGCTGAAATGGCTGACCGCAAGTGGTATGTGATCGACGCCGCCGGCAAACCCCTCGGCCGCGTTGCTGCCAAGGCTGCTGTCATCCTGCGCGGTAAGAACAAGACCACCTTTACTCCTAACGTTGACTGTGGTGACCATGTCATCATCATCAACTGCGACCAGGCTGTCCTGACCGGCAAGAAGATGGAGAAGAAGTTCCATCGCACTCACTCCGGCTGGATCGGCGGCCTGAAGGAGACCCAGTACAAGACCCTGATGGCTGAGAACAGCGACAAGGCCATGACCTACGCTGTCAAGGGCATGATCCCCTCTAACACCATCGGCGCCAAGGCTATGACCCGCCTGCACTGCTACAAGGCTGCTGACCATGCCCATGCTGCTCAGAAGCCCGAAGCTGTTGAGATTTGAGTGAGGAGGCAATAGAAGATGTACGAAACCAAACCTTATTTCTACGGCACTGGCCGTCGTAAGCATTCCGTTGCCCGCGTTCGCGTTTACAATGGTACCGGCAAGGTCACCATCAACGGCCGCGACATCAACGATTACTTTGGCCTCGAGACCCTGAAGCTGCTCGTCAACAGCCCCCTGGTTCTGACTGAGAACGAGGGTAAGTTTGACGTCGTTGTCAACGTTGTTGGCGGTGGCTGTGCTGGCCAGGCTGGCGCTATCCGCCACGGCCTGTCCCGCGCCCTGCTGCAGTTCAACCCTGAGCTGCGCCCGGTTCTGAAGAAGGCTGGCTTCCTGACTCGCGATCCTCGTATGAAGGAACGTAAGAAGTACGGCCTCAAAGCAGCTCGTCGCGCTCCGCAGTTCAGCAAGCGCTAATCGACTGCTCAGACTATATCAAAATGGTTCAAAAACCCCGGAAAATCAAGGT
>OGXX01000908.1_pt1 | contig 31841 bp, 27 predicted proteins | sample 1576301 | NCBI WGS metagenome assembly OGXX01 (sample SAMEA3541469, study PRJEB24748) | human gut metagenome | biome: human gut; feature: human-associated habitat; material: faeces | place: China | collected 2012
AAGATATTTTAAAACTCCTCCTCTGTGTTTTGCGAAGCAAAATATAGGGGAGGTGTCACGCAGTGACGGAGGGGTTGAAAACCGTGGTAAGCGGAGCGTATTGGGTAGCAACCACTCCCCTACCGTGTCCCGTAGCATTACGGAGTACTCTGTGTAACTTTACGTAAAGAAATGGAAATAGATGACAAGCGTTATAAATATATATACAATCCAAGCGATAACGGTGTAGAACAACTCCCAGTTGGCATACGGTTCGTTGTGAGCTCTGCACCAACGTCGATGGGAGATTAGCCCCCACTGCGGTATGGCAAACAAGGCTATCGACAGCCCGATGAGCCACTTGATGCCTACAACGAAACAAAGCCCCGCAAGCCATGTTTCCACGAACGCGATTAGCTCGATGTATTTCAAGCGGATAACCGATTTGCTTTTCTTTTTCATGATGCGGCAACTAAATTATGAACAGTCCAATAAGTAAATATACACCAATAAAGCAGATAAAGAATCCACCACGGCACAAATAAATATTCGTCTTTTTTCTTGCACCGAAAGGGATAATAGACCAATTGGCCGAATAGTGTCGCACAGGCTGTCAGTCCTATCCACGCTACTGCTGTACCCAAATCGCTCATGAGCATCAAGATAAAACAAATAGAGATATTAGTTTCCACTTGTTTTTCGTATTTATTTAATTCGAACATATGTTGCTGATATGAACTCTTGTTAATAGTAATTTTAGTCGATAGCTTATAAATGGCCTTAGTGTCTATTTGGTTAATCCTAAACAGCCCATGCTAAGGATAAATATCCTCCGATATTCTTATAATATATTGAATGCTTTCGGCTGTTTGTTTTCATGGTTTTATGGTTTATAGATTAACGTTTGCAAGATAAATAAAAAAATAAATTTTGCAATATTTTAACCGGTTTTTCTATTTTGTTTTTGTATCATCATGCCATAAATGAGTGTGTGACTTGTTTTTACTTTGTCGAAAAAACAATGGAAACACAAGAACAAAAAATGGTGGAACAGCTGTCGATGCGCCGTATGGAGATTGAGATGTTGAGGTGTGAAGTATTGTTCCGGTACTACGAACGGTTGCTCGGTTTAGATGTGATAAACGATCGTGACGAAGTGAAGAGTGTCATGACTTGTATCAACACGCTCGAACGCTATGCCCGCAAATATGAAAAGAAGTTCGAGGAGTTGTTTGCGAATCAAAAAGAGGCTATGCCCGAAGTTGCTGTGTCGGAGTCGGACTCTCCGAAAGAGGCGAATCGGGTGGCGGACATCGATATGGACAGGGAGGAGTGCGAATTGCCGGATATAGAAGACCGTGAGCAGTCGCAAGTCCCGCTTGTCGCACCTGCTTCTCTTTTGCGAAACAATCAGGAGTGTTCAGACCTTTCGACGATAAATCATGTTTCGCATCGGGCGGTCGATCCCATTGTCAAGCTGAAAAAACAATCTTCTAAAAAAGTTCGTCGAAAGAGATAGCCACCAAAGACATCGATAGGCTATCGCGAATGCCGTTTGAAAAACAAGAGACTCTCGGTGGCGATTAAACGAGCTTTTTTCTTCTTTTCACTTCGGCTTTTAATTTGTTCAGCCATTTGTCGTAGGTCGATTCCTTCAAAAGCATGGTATGGGAGGTTTGCTTTTGATTGACTTCGTTTTTGCGGGTAACGGTCAGTTCGTTCCGGTAAAGAGAGAGCTTTACCTCCGTACGTTTGTCGGAAAGCGGTAGAATGAGGAATACGGCTTCGGTCGATTCCCTTTCGGTAGCTGTACCGAAGGTTTTTAAATTCCTTTCTACATCGTCCCGCTCGATGTGTCGTGTACCTCGTATGATTCCGCTCTCTTTGTCGGCTTGCACGATAGTGAACTGCTCGGCTTGTAGAAGCGATAAGGTCGAATAAAATACCATGTCGTGGTTTTCGTCGAAATATTCCGATGTAATTCGGGTAACATCGTCGGAAGATAGTTCTTTGAATAAACTGCAAGAGGAGAGAAACAGGAGCGGAACGAGTAAAGACAGTTTGGGTAATCGACTCATAAAATGTTTATTTATAAATATATCCCGGAAGTCATTCCGGGATATATTCGGCAATTTTAGTATTGTTTGATGGCTTTCTCAAAGTTAGCGTTTTTATCCAAAGGAATTAAGCTGAATCCGTAAGAAATTTTTCCGGGAGCTAAATTGATTTGGTATTCCTCATGAGGCTGAGCGCCCCAAGAATCGTCTCCGCCGAGTCCCATCATACGGTAATCGATGAACAGGTCGACCAGTTCGGCCGGCTTGGGATCGCAGTTGTGACGTTGCCCGGGATTTTCGGGACGCTGACGACCGTCGTCACGATGGTCTCCGCTATCGAACGATTCGAGGGGATAGTTCGAAACATTGAATTCCAACAAGCTGTCGGCGACGATTAGCAAAGCGTTCTTTTTGCCTGTAAGAGCAAACCAGCTCACATCGGTGCGATGGTTATTTTCTTGCGGACGTACATACGGCTCGTAAAGGTCGGCTATGTTGGCTTCGTATCGCCCGATAAAACAACTGGTACGGCGGTCTATGTAGTTTTCCCACGGTCCTCGGCCATAGTATTCCAACCGGGTGAATGAGTCGGGTAACTGCATACGCAATCCTACGCGGGGAATCATGGGCGCTTGGGGATCGGATACCTCGAACGTGTTGTCTACTTTGATAACCCCGTTACCGAATATCGTATAGGAGATTTCCCATTCCGACCGGGTTTGCGGGTAAAGGTATCGGCAAACGACACGAACGTTATCGTTCTCTTTTTTATCGATGGAGAATGAACGGGCGACAGGGGGCTGTTGGGAGGCTTCTTTCCATTTACCCAATAGCTTGGGTGAGTTATAGCCGTAGTCGTTGTCTAACGGAGCTCTCCAAAAAGCGGGGCGGAGTCCGAATCCGTCGAGGATATATTCGGTTCCTTTATACCGGTACGAGGTGATCAAGCCGCTGTTTTTGTCGAATGTAACGCTGAAATTCTTGCCGGAGAAAATCGTCTCGTCACCATTATCGGTTTGTGAGACGACTCCTTGATCGGGTTTTGCAACTGGCTTGACGGCCGGTTTGACCGAGATTTGTTCGCGTGCTACGACATAACCTTGCGGAAGGAAAGGTTCCGCTTTTTTCTGTCTGGCCTCGAATTCGATTTGATAGTCTACGGTTTCTTTATCCATATTCGGCAGCCCGTTCAATGTAACCGTACATTTCTGACGCGGACGCAACGAGACGGTGAATTTCCCGGTTTTCAATACTTTCCCGTTCCCTTTTACCGCATAAGCGAAATCGTATTTGTCGAGGTCTGTGAAGAAAAATTCGTTTTGAACTTCGATCGTTCCTTTCGTTCGGTCGAAGTTTTTGAATTTGATATTTTGATAAACCTTGCCCATTTCAATGGTCTGTGGTTTTATTTTCCGGTCGGGATATACGATACCATTGATGCAGAAATCTCCATCGGAGGGAGTTCCGGTATCTCCGTAATCACCGCCGTAAGCCCAGAATTTTTCGCCTTTTTCATTTGTCTTTTCGAGTCCTTGATCTACCCAGTCCCATATACAGCCGCCTTGAAGAAGATCGTATTTTTCGATGATATCCCAATAATCTTGGAAGTTTCCCAAACTGTTCCCCATAGCGTGGGCATATTCGCATAGGATAAGAGGCCGATGCGATTTGGGGTTAAGAGCATATGCTTCGATTCCTTTCGGGGAAATATACATGGGGCAAACGATATCCGTATTCCATTCATGTTCGGCACGTTCGTATTGAACCGGACGAGACGGATCCCGTTGTTTCAGCCACAAATAAGTTTCATAAAAACAGTAACCGTTCCCCGCCTCGTTCCCCAGAGACCATGTGATGATAGACGGGTGGTTTTTATCCCTTTCTACCATGTCTTTAAGACGGTCTAAATGAGCTGGTAAATAGAGAGGATTGTTACCGAGACTTCCTCCGGTTTGTAAGCTATATCCCATACCATGAGACTCTATGTTGGCTTCGTCGATGACATAGAATCCGTATTCGTCGCATAGTTCATAAAATCTTTTTTGTTGAGGATAGTGACAAGTACGAACCGTATTTACATTGTATTTTTTCCAAAGCTCGAAATCTTTGAGCATGGTTTCTTCGGTTATGTAATGACCGGTAAGCGGGTCGTGCTCGTGTACGTTAACCCCCTTTACAAGGATAGGTTGCCCGTTGACTAACAGTTGTTTGTTCTTGATTTCGATGGTGCGGAACCCTATACGGGAAGGAATGCATTCTTCGATTTTCCCTGTTTCATCGGCAGTCGAAATAAGTAGTGTGTATAGATTCGGAGTCTCGGCGGTCCATGCTTTTACGTCGTTTATCGTTTCTGCAAAAGAGACGGATTGTGAACTGTTCTTGTCGAGTTTTATCGCTTTTTCCCCGTGGGCTACGGTTTGTTCGGCGTGGTCGATGAGTCGATACGAAACGGAAATGGAACGCGCCTTAACCTCGTCGTTTTGTACTTTTACATCGAGTTTGAATACCCCGTTCTTGAATGATGAGTCGAGAGGTGTTTGTACTTCGAAATCAGCGATTCGGCTTTGCGGCTGGGTATAGAGATATACGTCTCTTTCAAATCCGGTCAGCCTCCAAAAGTCCTGTCCCTCGAAATAATTGGCATCGGAGAATCTGTGCATTTGTACGGCTAAGGTATTTTCCCCGGGTTTTACGACAGGAGTTATATCGAATTGTACCGGAACTTTCCCTGCTTTCGACATACCTATGAATTCACCGTTCAGATAGAAGTAAGCAGCACCTTTTACCGCATCGGCGCTTAGAAAGATTCTTTTTCCTTTCCAGTTTGCGGGGAGGGCAAAATCCCGGCGGTATGTACCGGTCGGGTTCCACGCTTCGGGAACCATAGGAGGATTGGGCTCTTGGAGATATTTGTCGAATCCCGGAGATACGAATTCATACCCTACGTTTACGTAGATGGGGTCGCCGAATCCTTGCAGCTCCCAGTTTCCGGGGACTTTTATCTCTTTCCAATCGGCGGTGTTAAAATCGGGCTCCATGAAATTCATGGGTCTTTCTTTGAATTTTTCGGTATAATGGAATTTCCATATCCCGTTCAAAGGTAGGTAGAAACTTCCGTTCGCCTTGTCTTTGTTCAAAGCCGATGTCTCGTCGATGTAAGAGGTGAAACTGGCATGAGGCGGCAGCTTGTTGATACTGAGTAATTGCGGGTCGGTAATTTCGGCAAATCGATTTTCTTGCTGTTGTCCGAAGATAGGTGCGGATAACAGGCAAGCGGCCGATAGAAATAGCACAATGTTCTTCATGTCGTTTATCGTTTTTATTTGTGAATAGTGTGTTATTTATTATAGACGGTCATTCACCTCGATATGAGGACGGAGATTGTCCGGTATTTTGTTTAAAAAATTTGCCGAAGAAAGATTGATTGGCAAAGTTCAGTTCTTCCGAAATTTCTTGGATACTTAGCGTCGTGGTTTTTAGGAGTTGTTTGGCGGCCATAATAACGACGTCGGAAATGATCTCGTGAGCGGTCTTGTGACTTAATTGCTTGATGACCGAGGATAAATGCTTGGGCGATATACAAAGTTTATCGGCATAAAAATCGACGCTGCGATTTTCTTTATAATGCTGGGTAAGCAAGGAGAGAAACCTCCATAGAATATCTTCTTTACGGGATATTTTCAATTTCTTGCGTTCTACCCGTATGGCAAACATTTGGTTTAACTCCAAGATGAAAGCAGAAATAAGAGAACGTATGATTGCATAGTTTACGTGGGCCTCGTATCTGTTTTGTATCAGACGAAAATAGCCTTCGACCACCATCGACTCATTCGCTGAAAGGGACGTATGCGGGTGTCTGGCGATATAGGTACTTAACGAGAAAATGGTTTCCAAGTCCAAAAAAGCATTTCTTTCTTTGGGCGAGTGTTCTCTCATCGAGAAATAACGAGCCTGAAAGTCACTACTCGTTTTTATCGGTTTCCAAATCGTGTTGGGGTAGAGGAAAGCGATGCTACCGGGTTCGAGTACATATTCTGTAAAGTTCAGTTGCACGGTTTTACAACCTTGGGTACATAATACGATCGTAAGTTTGTCGGAAGATATGAGTAGCGTGTTATCTTCGGAAGAGGAAACGGGCCTTTCAAAAGAAAGTAGAAAATGTTCCTGCGTTTGCGGATTTAGATTCGTATCCGTAGATTTTGGAGGCATTTGCATATGGTATCCTTCATAAAGTCAATACGGACAAAGATAAAAATTTTATCTGAATCGGACAACCCGATATGGGCGATTCGCTCAAATTAATATTAAGAGTTTGAGAAATATAAAAGAAAGAGTTTTCTGAATTTCAGAAAACTCTTTTATGGTTTAATATAGTTTAACGCGTTCGGCGAACGGAGCGTACGGGGGCAGCAGATGATTTTTTTTGTTTCGGTTGTTTTTGCTTTTTTACTTTCGCCTCTTTCTGTTTTTTTGCCCGTGAAGACCGAGCGGTGCGGCTTTTCTCTTTCTTTTGTTTGTCATTGTCGAGCGTTTCTCCGTTTTCTTTTGCTTCTTTGGCCGCTTGCTCTTCTTTGGCTTTCGCTATTTCTTCGGGGGAGGGAACCCATAGATTTTCATTAAAGTTTTTCAGTTGTTTTTCTATGCTGTCTTGTGCTTGTTTCCGAATGGAGTCATTGGGATACATTTGCATGAGCGACTGGTTCCGCAGGTTTTGGGTTTTGTAGATTTCCCCTTCGTACATTCGCATTTGGAAGTAATCGTCGTAGTTGTATTGCTGTACGTTGTTTTCGTTGCTCGCCAAGATGTATTGGCGTGCGATGTAGGGGCGTATGTCGTTGTATTTAACCCAGAACATGGGGTATTTGACTGCTTCGCCTCCGAAGTCGCCCGTACGGTGAAGTACCGGGCAGATGGCCTCGATGGACGGTTTTACCTGCGAGGTGCGGCGGTCGAATATCCATTTTTCCAAGATATAATAGGAGAGTACCTCGTTGGAGGGTATATCGCTTTCCTCTACCGTGAAGCGGGGATTCTTCTCGGAGTATCCTTTTGCCGGGGCATACAGGATATGGAAGCGGTCGAACATTTCTTTTACTTTGATGCGATATTCGTCGGTGAATATTTCTCGTCCGTCGAGGTATTCGTATGCCGGTATCTGGTTGTTCGCCAAAAGTTTCATGACAATTCTGAAAAGATTCTCCTGATTTTCGGTGGACTCTTCGGGATAATAGAGCGGCATATTTTTCTCTTTGTTTAAGTCGATTTGCCGATAGATTACCCTCATCCACGGAATGTCGGCATCCGATGCATCCTGAGTGTCATAAAGCGATTGAGCCCGGACGCTGAGTTGGTTGTTTGTCTTTTTCGAGTTGTCGGTATCGCTTTTTTTGATTACTTGTGCATGACTCCCTATTGCCGACCATAGCAGGCAGAGGGTCAAACAGCTTTTTATCAGGGTATTCATATTTGCTGAATTATATTTCATATTGGCCTTAGTTTACAATTACTTCGATAGGTGACAGATCGCGTTCTATACCATCGGGGCCGACGGCGCGGACTCTCGATATATAGAACCGTTTTCCTCTCGATAGTCTGCGGAACGAATCTTTCTGTCGTTGAGAGAAATTGGCTCCGTCGGAAACTTCGGGAATCGCATTTCCCATAGAGTCGAAAAAGACCGTTTCGAATCGCAGTACCCGATAGGTGACGTTCAACAGGTCGTCGTCGATTGCGGCTTGAATACCGGGCGCAGAAAGCAGTCGTGTTTTGGGGAAAGGTTTCCCTCCTTTGTATTTTTGTTCGTAACCGTTTGCATCTTTATAGGCGATGAATGGCATAGGGTCGGGGAGTTGCCGTACCCGGAACTGGGTGTTGGCAACTGTTTGCGCCCGCCCGTCCATTGTGGCGGTTACGGTTATTACCGCGTCTTGTCCTACTTTCGCCGGTTTGGCTATCCAGTTGTCACCTTGACGGGTGAGAGTGCCGTTCGTCATCGTAGCTTGAATGGCGTGATTGGGGATGCCGGGAACCGATATGCTGATAGGGTTACCGATACCTGCATACAGAACGTTCATCAAGGTCGCCGATATGGTCGCACTCGGCTCTACCACGGTGTAGGACGAAGAGAATTCGTGACGGGTCATGGAGCCGTCGCCGCGCGGAACTTCGAGATAGCCTTGAAAATCGAATATGCCGGTGCTTCCACAGACGAATTCATATAAACCGTTGTTCTCGGGAGGGAGTTGTTTCCCGTTGATGTATATGGCCGGTCGCTGGGTCGTATCGATGGCTGCCAGAACGATGTTGGCACTATATTTCCCGCCTCTCATAATGTTTTTCGAATTGGGAATAACGAACGCGTTCAACTGGTTGACACGTACGTCTCCTTCGTCGATGTTATTGATGAGGGTGTGTAGCGCTTCGCTTTCGGCATACCGCACGTCGCTCTGTATTTTCGTCAGAATGGTTACGGCGGCGATTACCGGCATATTTTCGAACAGCGTCGTTTCCCACATGGAGGGGGCTTGGGTTCTGTTGCCCGAGTGAATGGTGGTCGAAAGGTAGTTTTCGATCGCTGCTCTTTTGATGGAGTCGGTCATGAGACTGCCGATGAGATTGCGGTAGTCGTCTATCTCCTTTCTCAATTTCATTCCTTGCTTTTGGGCGGGGGACAACATGATGTATGACGCTGCTTCGAGGTCGTCCTGATGTTCGATATTATTTACATCGCCGTCTTTACCGTCGGCTTTCTTGACGATTACGTTTTTCAGGGAGTCGATGTAGTCGTATAAGAGGGCGGTCTGTTTTTTTACTTCCAGCGATTTTTTGTACCACGGTCCTCCTTTTTCGGGATTCTGACTATTGAAGTCGGCCAGTTTTTGGTAGAGGACATCGTTTTGCAGCGAAGCATTCGAAGTAGACCTTTCCAATCCGTCTTCAACTTGCTTGAATCCGTTGAGCACATCGGACGACACGTTGAGGGCCAGCATGGCAGTGAGGACGATATACATGAGGTTTATCATCTTCTGCCGGGGTGTAAGTCTGTTGTTATTCGATGCCATGTGTTATTTTTGTTCGGTGTCGTCTTTCGGTTTTTCGGGCATTTCCACGGGAGCTCCTCCCATAGGTCTGTACATGTTGATGGTCATTGCCGTGATCATCTTTTCGTAAACCGAATTGAGTTGCTGTATATATTGTGTCATTTTTTCGGTTGCTTCGCAATAACGGGAGCTATCGGAAGCGGAGCGTTCGTACATGTCGCGAATGTTTTTCAGCCCGTTGTTTACACGGTCTATATTATCGAGTTGCGAACTGATGCTCTTCAACTGTATCTCATAGATGGTGTTCAGCCCACTGATGTTACGGTTGAGCGTTTCCATACCCGAAACATATCCTTGCGAGGTGTCGGATATTCCTTCGGAGTTTTCCGTGATGTTGCGGTAGGATTGCAAGAGGGTGTTCGATACGGCGGTGAGGCTCTCGGTCGCACTTCTTAATTGTTCCATTTGTTCAGCTATACCGGAGAGTTGGGTGAGGTATTGTTGGGTTGCATCTGTCAGTTCTGCCATACGCGAAAGTTGATCGGCGGCAGCCGACATTTTTTGAATACTATCGGTGAGGCTTTGCGTGTCGGCGTCGCTTAAATTGAGACCTTCGGGTATTCCCACAGCTCTTTTGGCATCGGACGGGGTGATATCGGAATAGTTCCCTCCGTTACTACCTCCGCCTTTGCCGTTTCCACCGATAATGACGGTTCCTTTCCCTCCTGAAAATTCGGGCCGGTCTTCGGGGTTTTTACTATTTAGTACGGGAAAAACTTCTTCCCAATGATATGTTTTCGGGGGAGTGTCGAAGGCGGATAGAATGAACATGAGCACTTCTGTTCCCATACCGATAGAAAGCAAGAGACTGCCTCCGGGGAGGTGCAGGATTTTGAACAGAGCACCCCAGATTACAATCGCAGCACCTATACTGTATGCGAAATTGAAAAATCGTTGTCCTTTATCGCTGGATAAGAACTTTTCAATACTGTTTTTATATCTTTTGTATTTTCCCATGATCCTTGATGATTGGTTTTATCGGGTTTTGATATTATCTTTTTGCTTTTGCGAATCCGATTTGAGAGCGAACGCAACGGAATCCGATATAGGATCGTTGTTCGTTTTGGTATTCCCACATGCGGATATCGCTGCGGATGTTGCGGGCCACATCTTTCCATGAGCCTCCGCGCACAATCTTGCGCTTCATGCGGTAGGGATCCTCTTTGGCTGCGGGATAATGATATTCAGGGTTGAGGTCGGAGGTTAGCTTCGACACACTTTCGGTAAATGCGGTGGAGGTCCATTCGCTTACGTTACCGGCCATGTCGTAGAGGCCGAAATCGTTGGGCGAATATGTGCCTACACGCGATGTTATCAGTTGTCCGTCGAGCACATAATTGCCGTCGCCGGGCTTGAAGTTGGCATAGAAGCAGCCCTTGTCCTCGGTCATGGGCAGGTCGCCGGCCCAGGGATATTTGTTGTCGGAGTTCCCGGCACGGGCTGCAAACTCCCATTCGGCCTCGGTGGGGAGGCGGTAAGGCTCGATGTATACGCCCTGACGTCCGAGCGAGCGGCGCAGGTAGTCGGTGCGCCAGTTGGCGAAAGCGTTGGCCTGCTCCCAGCTTACACCTACCACCGGATAGTCGCTGTAGCCTCCGTGTGAGAAATAGAGGCGCACATAAGGTTCGTTGTAGGCGTTTTCGAAGTCGTTGACCCATGCCGTGGTGTCGGGGTACACATTGACTATGTATGTGTTGAGGAAGTCAAAGTCGCCGGTCAGGCCGCGGGTTATTGTCTCGCGCACTATCAGTCCTTCGTCGTTGATATAGGCTGTGTCTTTGGATATCACGGGAACGGTAGTCGGCACCGGTTTGTCGGTGTTGTATTCCCGGCGCGTGGGATCTATGCGGTGTTTGCGTTTCGCTGCCTCGGTGTGGTTGAACACCTCATAACGGTAGTTGAGCTGTGTGGGGTCGAGTTCGCGTGCGCCGGTTATGGGATTGGTGCGGTACACGCTCTCGATGGCCCTCTGCTCGTCCTCGTTGGGGTTGCGCCAGGGTATGGGTTTGTTCCAGTTGAGATGGGGTTTGACGGGGTTGCCGTCGCGGTCCTCCTCGATCTTGAACGCCTCGTTGCCACCGTAGGCCGGATCGGCGAGACGCTCGCGGATTATGGAGTCGCGCACCCAGAACACGAATTGCTTGTACTTGGAGTTGGTGATTTCGGTTTCGTCCATCCAGAAGGCGTCCACCGACATTCCGCGTGCGTCGGCGCGGAGATTCCAGGCGCTGTCGGCCTCCTGCGGACCGGCTATCATGGAACCGCGCGACACGAGTACCATGCCGTAGGGCGTGGGTTCAGCCCATGCTGTGCCGCCCACACCGGTAACTTCACCGCCGGCGGAACCGCGCGAGCCGGAGGCGCACGAAACCACGGTGACGGCGATAAGTAGGGAGAAGAGAATATAAATAGTCAGCTTTTTCATGTCGTTACATTATGCGGATACTCTTGTGTCTGTTTTTGTTCTTTTCTGAGAAGTCGAGTTTAAGGCTGTAGCCGGCCATTATCTCGTGGCTGCCCGAGGAGGCTCTTGATATGGCCGACAGCGGATAATCGTAGCTGTAGCCGAGGAAGAAGCCCTTGTATTCAGCGCTGAGCATGACCGATAACGCGTCCTCGTAACGGTAACCGACGCCTCCGCTGAGAAATTTTTTCCATCGCACGCGGGCTGTGGCCTCGAAGGTGGTGAAGGTGAAGTCGCTGGCCACCATTACTGACGGGATCACTTCAAATAACGTGTTTTTTATGGGAATATTGCTCCCTCCCATGAAATAAAGGGCACGATGCACCTGAAATTCATAATTTTTAGAATTTCCCGACGAGCTGTCCCCGTCGCCGCTTTCGCCCCCCGATGTGGAGGATCCTCCGCTGTCGGAGTCGAATGTTATGGTCGGGGAGTTGACATGGGTGCACGACAGGCCGGCCCAGAAATATTTGTGGGTGTAGTGCACGCCTATTCCGAGATCAAGCGCATTGCCACGGACATTGGATGTGGGAAGCCCTTCATCCGCACTCTCATGGTAATCGTCATCGTCGGGGATGTGTATCTTGGATCCGTCGAATGATTCGTCCACCATGCCTATCTGCAAGGCTGCCGAAAACTCGCCTTTCAGGAGCTTGAATTTGTAGCCGAGCTGTACGCCGAACGACATGTTCTTGTACAGGCCTTCCGTTTCCTGCTGAAGCACCAGTCCCACGCCGAAGCGCTTGTTGAACAGTTTGAGCGGGGCGTCGCCCGTTATGGCGAAAGTGGTGGGTGCATGTTTTATTCCGATCCACTGCATGCGCGACAGGGCACGGAAGCGCATGTAGTCGGAGGTGCCTATGGCGCCGGGATTGTAGAATGTGGGCACTTCGTAATATTGCGTGAACATGGCGTCACTCTGTGCCCGCACAGGGATGGATGCTATGATTACCGCTGCCGCCGCTATGGCTATATGTAGAAATTTCCTGTACATGGTTGAGCGTTTATTCGAAATAGAATGTCAGCACCACCATCTGCGATGTGGCTTTTTTCAGCGATGAGGTTACGTTGGTTTTCTTTGGATCGTCAACTAAGTCGGGGCGGTCGTGTTCTATCACATCCGTGAGTCCGAAGCAGAACTTGAGTTCCGGTATAAGTTTGAAATACGGAAGGTAGAAATCGCAGCCTACGCCCACGGACAGATAGAAGTCGGCGGATTTGAGTTTGAGATAGTCGCTGCGCTTTTTCGATACATCGAATGCGGGCATAATGCCGGTGGTTATGTATGGGCGCATGTTCTTGAGCCGCAGTGAGGCGAACTTCAGATCTACGGGCATCACAACGAATGCGCTTTTTATGTTCTGTTTTGCCTTTTCGCCGCTTACAGTCTCGAGAAAAGTCACTTCGCGGTTGCCGAAGTACATGCCCGGTGAAACCCTTACGCTGAAATAGTCGTTAAGCCGCACGTCAAACAGGCCGTTGACACAGAATCCGGGCGAATATGACGGCTGTTCCATGAACCATTTTTCCCCTTCTGGACTCTCGAAGCCATTGTGAGTGAAACGTAACCCGTCAACAAATGTTCCTACGGAAAATCCGAGGTGCCACCGGCGGTTGTCGGCATAGGGACGGTTCAGCACCTTGTCGTTGAGGCGCTGTGCCATGATCCCCGGTGCTGCGCACAGGAGGCATATCGTAAGTAGAAGAAGAGATTGAACGCGTTTCATCACGAATATAACGCGGGCGGAAGCTCCTTTATTGCCCCCGCCCGGTTCAAATGATTTTTTCGGCCGATGTCACATAAACAGCGGGGCCACGAAGCGAGCCAGCGGCCATCCGCCCGCGAGGAGCCATATGTAGATCAGGAAAGCCAGCACGAACGGTTTCGCTCCTGCTTTCTTGAATTTGTCCATGCTTGTTTCGGCACCTAACGCTGCCATTGCCATTGTGAGCAGGAAAGTGTCGATATTGTTGATTGTATCCACCACTGAGCCCGGCAGGAGATCCAGTGAATTGAAGCCTATAAGGGCGAGGAAGCCGAAAGCGAACCAGGGTATGGCTTTGCCTGCGCCACCTTTTGAGGTGCCCGGTGCAGGCTTTGCAACAGTCCAGCCGAGTATCAGCAATACGGGCACGAGCATCATCACACGGATCATCTTCACGATAACGGTGGTGTTGGCTATCTCGTCGCCCATGGCGTTGCCGGCACCCACAGCGTGTGCAACTTCGTGGAGTGTGGCACCTCCGAATATACCCATTTGTTCGGGTGTCAGATCAAGAATGCCTGATCTGTACGCCACAGGATAGATGAACATCGACAATGTGCCGAATATCACTACGGTAGCCACTGCCACTGCTGTTTTGTAGGGCTTGGTGTGGATGGCGCTTTCGGCCCCGAGTACGGCGGCGGCTCCGCATATGCCGCTTCCCACGGATGTGAGCAGAGCTGTGTCGCGGTCCATCTTCAACAATTTCCCGAGCGCTACCCCGCCGATAATGGTCACTGCCACTACTATGGCGTCAATGAGTATGCCGGCCACACCCACGGCCATTACATCCTGAAATGTGAGCCGGAAACCATAAAGGATTATGCCGATGCGGAGCACACGCTTGGCGCAGAACTGAATGCCCGGCACCCATGTTTCCGGCAGGTGATTGCGGAGAGAGTTGGCATAGAGCATACCTATCACTATGCCTATGATCATAGGGCTTATGGAAAGCTCTTTAAGTATTTTTGCTTCGCCTATATAGAATGCAGCGCAGGCAAAAAGTGCTATAAGCAGCACTCCGTGAAGCATGTTTGCGCGTTGAGGTTTCATTGGGTTAGTGTTTATGGTGGTTATGGAATTGCCGGGAACGGAAATTAATCCGCTCCCGGCATTATATGTTGCTGTAATTACGGGATTATTCCATATTGGGGACTTCGCCGTACTGGTTGGCTACAGGAGTGCTGGCCTGGCAGAACCATACTATAAGAATGATTGCGCCTACTAAAGGTATAAGACTAAGCAGGATGAACCATCCGCTGCGGCCTGTGTCATGCAGGCGGCGCACAGCCAGACCGAGGCCCGGTAGGAAGAGACCGAGGCTTATGGCATAGCTTACAAACGTTCCTACTGTAAGGATGGCTGCCGAGTGGGCTATGGCAGCTATTATCGAGAAAACCACTGTCACTGCAATTCCAAGTATGGTTGTGAAGAGTGCCCACCACCAGTATTCCGAGCGTGAGGAACGGCCTGTGAAACAGCAATAGTTGGCGAAGCCACGTTTTACGGCTTCTTCGAATGAAACTTGACGTTGTACCATGATGAAAACTTTTGAAAATTGGATGGGATAATTTGTGTTATCGTTGAATTGTGTTGCAAAAGTAGTGAAAAATAATGATAGTCACCAAGAATATATTGTTGTTTAATGTCCATAACCATGGTTTCGGGGATGAAACGTCATGTTTTGGCGAAAAAGGGGGTGAATGGTTGGTGGTTTGGAGGCAAAGAATTAAATTTGTGCCGTATATTTCTTGCTCACGGATGGAAAAGATTTCAGCCACAATCATAACGTACAACGAGGCGCACCGCATTGAGGCGTGTCTTGACTCCCTTGACGGGGTAGCTGATGAAATAGTGGTGGTGGACTCATTTTCGTCCGACGGCACTCCCGAGCTTTGCCGTGCCCGCGGATGCAAGGTGACAAGCCGTAAGTTCACCGGCTATGGAATACAGCGGCAGTATGCCACATCGCTTGCCTCACACCGCTATGTGTTGGCTATTGACGCCGACGAGGTGCTGTCGCCGGCTCTGCGCCGGTCGTTGATAGCTCTTAAAGAGAAAGGGCCGGACCACAGGGTCTATAACATTTCGCGTCTGAACTTCTTCTGTGGCAATCCGGTGCATCATTGCGGATGGTACCCCGATCCGCACATACGTCTTTTTGACAAACGGTTCGCCAATTGGAACCTCAGTGATGTAGGCGAACGGGTGGAAGTGCCTGAAGGTGTGGAACCTGCGTTGCTTGAAGGCGATATACTGCATTACCGTTGCACGACCGTGCGTGAATTCCGTGCCACACAGAACCGCCATGCCGCCATAGCGTCGCGTTCGGCCCGGCTCACCCGTCCTTATGGCTTTCTCACTCCGTGGCTCCGTGGCATAGCCCGTTTCCTGCGCTGCTATGTGGCTGAAGGGGGGATGCTTGACGGAGCGGCAGGACGTGCTATATCGCGGCAACACCTCAACTCCACTCTGCTGGCCTATAAGCTGGCGCGACGTAACCGCATGCGATAATACCTAATCACCATGAGCCGGAAATATAAGATAACCGTCAACCCCGTATTCAGCTATCTTGATGATGTGGTGAGGGATGTGGCCCGTAACGGGCTACCCTCCGACACTGTCCTGATCCATAAGGGCCGTAACCGTGTAGGCTGGATTGAACGGGAGGGTATAAAGCTTAATATCAAGGCTTTCAAAGTACCTATATTTATAAACCGCATAGTGTATACGCATCTGCGCCCGAGCAAGGCGGCACGGTCGTATGACAATGCCATGCGGCTTCTCTCGCTCGGCTTCCTTACTCCCGAACCTGTGGCTTATATAGAGGAGACTGTGAACGGGCTGCTGACACGCAGTTACTACATAAGCCGGCAGATCCAGGGCGGCAGCATGCGGAGGCTTCCTGAAAATCCTCATTATGAGCCGCTAATTGAGGCTGTTGCCGCCGATCTTGTCAGGATGCACCGTGAAGGTGTGTGGATGAAGGATTTTACACCCGGCAATGTGTTGTGGGTCAAAAATGCCTCCGGAAACGGTTTTGACCTTTATTATGTGGATCTCAACCGCATAGACTTCGGAGTAAGGGATATGCGGTTGCTGTCGAGGTGTTTCAGCGCTTTTGTCTACGATGATGCGGATGTGGTGAAGTTCGCGCAGGCTTATGCGCGTGCCGCTTCGCTTGCGGAAGATACTGTAGTGGCATTGGCGCGTGCCGCCCGGCGCCGTTACCTGACATTGCGTGAACGCAAACACCGGTTCAAACGTTCCAAGAAAAGATCTATTTGATTATGCCCCGAAAGATAGAAGTTTTTGTGAAGAATCTCGGCCGCTCCGTTGAGGTAAGCGGCGGAGAGACTCTTGAAGAGATATTCCGCGACCACTGCGGGAGTGTGGCGCTGCGGCCTATATGTGCCCGTGTCAACAACAAGACCGAGGATCTGCAATATCCCGTTTTCAGCCCCAAGCAGGTTGAGTTTCTGGACTCCACTACTCCAACGGCACGGCGTGTCTACACCCGCTCGCTGTGCATGATGCTCTACAAGGCTGTTATGGAGGTCTGTCCCGGTGCACGCCTGCGCATAGAGCATTCCATCAGCAAAGGGTATTATTGCCGGATTACGGGTCCGGAGACAGGAAGTCCTGACGCATCGCTGTGTTCACGCTTGCTTGCGGCCATGCAGGATATTGCCGCACGCGACATACCTTTTCTGCGCCACGAGCGGCTCACGGCCGACGTGATAGAGATGTTCCGCAGTCAGGGCCTTGACGACAAAGTGGATCTTCTTGAAACCATGGGGCAGCTTTACACGGTTTATTATGAGCTGGACGGGCTGTGTGACAGCTATTACGGTGCTCTGGCCCCTTCAACAGGACATATAAGGGTGTTCGGGCTTCAGCCTTATAAGGAAGGGTTTCTGCTGCTCGGTCCGGATACGACGGATCCGGATTTACCGGCACAACCGGTCACTCAGGAAAAGATGTACCAGGCATTTACCGAGTATGTGCGCTTCAACAACATCATAGGCATAAGCAATGTGGGCCAGCTCAACCGATCGGTTGAGGATGACCGCTCGGCTATGCTTATAAATGTGGCGGAAGCCCTGCATGAAAAGAGCATATCACGCATCTCCGACGAAATAAAACGCCGTTACGAGGCCGGAGGGGCGCGGGTGGTGCTGATAGCCGGCCCGTCGTCGTCGGGCAAAACCACATTCACCAAGCGCCTGGCCATACAGCTTATGACAAATCTCCTTGAACCGGAGATGATATCGCTCGACAATTATTTTGTCAACCGCGACCGCACGCCTTTGGACGACAGCGGCGATTACGACTATGAGTCTCTTTATGCCCTTGATCTGGAGCAGTTCAATTCCGACCTCAACGCTCTGATACGGGGTGAGGAGGTGGAGCTTCCGAATTATAATTTCGAACTCGGGCGCCGTCAATACCGTGGCGAACGCATAAGGCTCCATGAAAATTCCATACTTCTCATAGAGGGTATTCACGGCCTGAATCCTGAACTGACCTCGTCTGTAAGCGCATCGATGAAATATTGTGTATATGTGTCGGCGCTCACAACCCTTTCGATCGATGACCATAACTGGGTGCCTACGACTGACAACCGCCTTCTGCGCCGTATAATCCGTGACGCCAAGTACCGCGGCACGAGTGCCTTGGAAACTATCCGCAGGTGGCCGAGTGTGCGCCGGGGCGAGGAGCGCTGGATATTTCCTTATCAGGAAAATGCCGATTCCATGTTCAATTCCTCTCTGCTGTTTGAGCTTGGGGTGATAAAGGACGAGGCGGAGGGCCTGTTGCGCAAGGTGCCTACTACGGCTCTGGAATATGCCGAGGCTTACAGGCTGCGGCGTTTTCTCGATTGCTTCCTGCCTATAAGCGACCGCCGCATACCTTCCACTTCGCTTCTGCGTGAATTCCTCGGGGGGTCGTCATTCCACTATTGATCGGCTACCGGCAGCGGAGGGTTGAGCAGCGTCAGCCGTGAGGTGGCGCGGGTGAATGCTGTGTAGAGCCATCGCAACAGCTCTGTGCGCGAGGCGTCCTCCGGTATATATCCCGCATCCACATATACATTTTTCCATTGGCCTCCCTGCGCCTTGTGGCATGTGATGCAGTAGGCATATTTTACAAGCAGGGCGTTGAAATAGGGGTCGTGTCTGAGTTCGCGCAACCGGGCTGTCATTGACATGCCGCTGTAGCGCTCCTCGTCGTCGAGGCATGCACGCCGCAGCCGCTCCATATCACTGCCGTCCAAGGAGGGATGGGGCGAAAGAAGAGTGTCGAGCAGAATCTTGCATTCGAATGTCAGTTCGCGGTCGGGCAGAGTCATGCGCACGTCGGCGAAACGGAAGCCGTATCTTTCCTCTGTGGCAATGATGGACTCCACCACTGCCATGTCGCCGTTGGCCAGAAAGTCAAGCCCGGGAGCGGCCGAGGCCCATTTGTAATTGTTCTTCACTATCAGCAGCCTTTCGTCGCGCACAAGCTCCTCCTGCGCATCCATTATCATCGAACGTATGGCCACGTTATAGCGCAGGGCCCTGTCGTTTGAGCGTGTTATCACTATTGTTTCAGCCGGAGTGTCGGTTCCGTAGTCATCGGCAAGATCGTCGATGGCATCGGGGCCTTCGGCCACCCTTATGTCGCGGAACCTGCCGATGCGTAGTTCCGGTAGCCGTGGCTCGGGGTCTCCGGAATTTTCGGCTGCTGAAATGGCGCGTCGCAGTAGGGTGGCGTTGTAGAGAATGCCTGACGATGCGGCCTGACGCACTGTCTGCGTTATGGTGGCGCGGGTCACCTTAAGCCCGAACATTCTCAGCCTATCGGGATTCATTGCGGGGCTTTCGTCAGTGCCTACCGGCGGAAGTTGGGCGGTATCACCCAAAAGAATCATGCGGCACCCCGGCGATGAATACACATACTCCACTAAGTCGTGGAGCAGATCATCGCCGCCGTCAGGACGTCCTTCTCCTATCATGGAGGCCTCGTCAACGATAAAAAGCGTATCGGTGAGACGGTTTTCGGCCAGTGTGAATCCCTGATATCCGCTTGTCGTGCCGCCGGAGTCGTGCCGGTAGATGCGCCGGTGGATGGTGTAGGCACGGCGTCCGGCCATGTTGCCGAACACTTTGGCCGCGCGTCCGGTAGGGGCCATGAGCACCACTTGGGCGCGTATTTCGGTGAGGGCTTTTACCAACGCTCCCACTACGGATGTTTTGCCGGTTCCGGCATATCCGTTGAGCACGAACACACGGCCTGTTGAGAATGGATCGGCCGGCATGGTCAGAAACCGGTGTAGGGCCTGTATGAGCTGAGCCTGATGCGGGGTGGGCGCAAAGGGCAGCTGACGGGCTATGTCGGATGGCTGAATCATGGTCAGTCAAGCCGGAACGTAAACATGGGGGAAGCCTCGAAACGTGGAAGGGCGTAAAGGCATACTGACTGTCCGCTTTCGGGTGTGTAGCCTGCGGGGTCGTGTGTCTCCACCCGCACTGATGGTGCGGCGCGCCGTATTGAGTCGGCTACAGTGGCTACAGCGCGGGCCGGAGTGTTGTTGTCATGGCTCAGATGGCATAGAAACACATGCGTCGGAGCTCCTTCGGTGCGCGCTATCAGTGAGCCGGCGAACTCGCCGGTCACGGCGTTGTCAAGATGGCCTGATTGTGCCGCTATCCGGGCTTTCAGATATTCGGGGTAAGGTCCGGTGCGAAGCATTTCCGCATCGTAATTGGCTTCGATCACAATCTGCCGGGCAAGACCCATGTAGTGGGCCACACGGTCGGAGATGAATCCGAGGTCGGTGGCCACTGCCACCCGGTGGTCACCATGGGTTATGTAGAAACCGACATTGTCCGTGCCGTCATGGCTTACTTCGAAAGGTGTGATTTCGAATGCTCCTATCCGGAAAGGAAATTCCTTGTAGATGGGCTTGTGGTAATCCTTCAGCCGGCGGGATATGCTGTGTCGCCTCATTATGCCGTTGAAGGCTTTGGGTGTGCAGTACAGAGCCATGTGGCGGTGTTGCCTGACTATTGTGTAGGCGTATTTCACGTGGTCGCTGTGGTCGTGTGTAAGGATTATACCTTTTATCGAATCCATGAACAGCCCGTTGCGCATCATGGCCTGTTCCACCGTTTCCGGCCTTACGCCCGCATCGATGAGAAATCCCGTGGTGCCGTCGCCCATATATGAACAGTTGCCGCTTGATCCGCTGCCAAGGCTCATGAAATGTATCCTGTTGATGCGCTTGAGTTTGGCCACATCAATTTCGTCAATGGGCGCGAGATCGTCAAGACCGTCGAAGAGCGACGGCATTGAGTCGTCGAGCGGCGAAGTGAACAGTTTGCGTGGACGTGGCATTTACAGGCGTATTATTTATAGAGCAGAAAAATTGTGGGTATCTTGTTGTAATCATAGGTTCGGCTTCCCCAACGCGATAACGGCAGGGTTATTATCGATTGGCGCGGGCCGGTTATGTCGGAAGCCGCGCACAGTTTCAGCCTTCCCGGAAGCCGGCGCACGAGTTCGGCTATAAGACGGTTGTTGCGGTAAGGGGTTTCTATGAATATCTGTGTGGTGTCCTCCCGCTCTATTCTGCGTGTCATTTCCTGGAGACGTGCTACGCGTGCCGAGTCGTCGATGGGCAGATATCCCTGAAACGTAAATCTCTGACCGTTGAATCCGGATCCCATCAGAGCCATAAGTATGCTCGACGGGCCTACCATAGGCACAACGCGGATGCCCCGTTGCTGGGCTATGGCCACTATGTCGGCTCCCGGATCGGCTACAGCCGGACATCCTGCCTCCGATATGACGCCCATGTCGTGCCCTTGGTCAATAGGCGCGAGCATGTCGTGAATGGCGGAGGGGGGAGTATGTGTGTCAAGCACACTGAATGTCATTTCGTCAATGGGAGCGGCAGGATCGCACCGGCGCAGAAAGCGGCGGGCTGTGCGTACGTTCTCCACGATGAAATGCCTCAGATGCCGCATTGTGTCTATGTTGGCCTGCGGCAACACATCCGTTGCCGGGGCGTCGCTCATCGTGGAGGGTAGCAGGTAGAGTGTGGGGGACGGATGATCCATAATGATGCAAAATTACGCAAAATATCGGGTAATTTGAGTAATTTTGCGGATAGAATATGACTGATAAAGGCTCTTTAACGTTGCGGGCGGCTGCTCTTACGCTTCTGTTCACTCTGTTCTGGCTCTATGCCGCAGGTATGGCGGTGCCGTTGGCTGCTGTGGTGCCTGTGGCTTTGACGGCAGGTATTCTGTCGGTATTTGCAGTGGCCGGGCGCGGTTACGGTGTGTGGCGCGGGATCGCAGGCGGTGTTGTCGGCATGGTTCTGGCTGCTGTGGTGTGCGCTATGCTCGATGACCATTCTTTCGACGGCAATATCTACCATCAGGAGATTATAATGGCGCTTATCGACGGCTGGCAGCCTTATGCCGGCGGGGATGCGCCGGCGGGGATGTCGATATGGGCGCTTCATTACTGCAAGGCTATTGAAACGGCTGCGGCTGCGGTGGTGGCATTCACAGGACGGATAGAATCGGGAAAATGCGTCAACTTCATGCTGGTGGGTGGTGCTGGTTTGCTCGTGGCCGATATGTTGAGGCGTCTTACCCCGTGGCCGCGTAAGCGCCTGTGGGCTGTGGTTGCCGTGGTGGTGTGCAATCCGGTAGGTGTGTGCCAGGTGCTTACATATTATGTGGACTTCACCAAGTACTATTATATTCTTGTCCTGCTCGTCGGGGCTGTATGGCTTTATCGCGGCGAACGGAAGCTGCCTGTGGCGCTTATGATGTTCGCTGTATGGATGGCTGCCGGCACTAAATTCAATATTCTGTTCGATATGGCGCTGTGGTGTGGTGCAATCACGGTTTGGTTTTTATGCCACCGCAGCAGAAGCGCTGCGGCAATAACGGCTGCGGCTGCGCTTGTGGGGGCTATTGGCGGTGTATTGCTCACCGGATGGCATCCGTATGTCACCAATTATGTTTCGCATGGTTCGCCATTATATCCCTTGCTCGGTGAGGGCGCGGTGGATATAATGGATACGAATACACCGGCCCGGCTTGTGGGCAACCGTGTGGTCGATTTCTTTATTTCGCTTTTCACTGTGTCGCTACCCACTTACGGAGGTCGGCTTGGCGGTTTCGGTGCGCTTATGCCGGTGTGTCTCGTTGTATCGGCAATAGCCATGTGGCGTGGCACGCGCTCGCTTCCTGCTGTGGGATGGTGGATAGCGGCTTTGGCTCTGCTGAGCTGTTTTGTGTTTCCGCAGTCGTGGTGGGCGCGCTATAATTGCCAGCTGTGGCTTGTTGTGGCCATGGGTGCGGTGGCGGCCGGATATTGCGGGCGCCGTCTCCGCAGGCTGACGTTGGGATTGGATCTTGTTGCGGTGGCTATATCCGTTGCGGTGGCTGTGGGGGTATCTGTCAGGCTCACGCTTCGCCGGGCCGGGATCTACCGCCGGGCCGTGACGGAGCATGCCGTGATGTATAATGCCACACCACAGGCCCTGCGGCATTTTTACGAGCATGGCGCTCCGGTCAGTGCGGCTCCGGTAGGTGTCGTGGCTCCGTGCATTGATGCCATAGCCTTTATGGCCGATCTTGATGAGGAGGGTGTGCCTGTTGTGGAATTTTCAGATAGCGTTTGTATCGATGATGAAACCCGGCGAGGAAAAAGAAAATAAAAGGGAGATTGCCGCATTTGATTTTGACGGCACTCTGATTAAAGGGGATTCGTTTCCCGATTTTGCACGTATGGCCGTGGGCACATGGCGATTGCTGCTTGCCATGGCTATGGAGTCGCCGCGCCTTGTGGCATGGAAACTCGGAGTGTTGCGCGGCGGTGATGTAAAGCAGCGTATATTCCGCCGTCTTTACAAAGGTATGCCGCTGGGTCGTTTCCGCGAGCTTGGCCGCATGTATGCCGGACGTGCCGCTGCCCGTGAACGAGCTGACATTGTGGCGCGGCTTGAAGCGCATGTGGAGGCGGGCCACGAGGTGTGTATTGTCACGGCAAGCGTCACCGACTGGGTGCGTCCGTGGGCCATGCGTCACGGGGCATCTATAATTGTATTAGGCACGGAGCCTGAGATTGACGGCGACGGCCGTCTTACGGGACGTTTTGCCACAGCCAACTGCCGTGGTGACGAGAAAGTGCGCCGGCTAAAGGAGATATATGGCGATGAACGTGATACGCTGCATGTCACTGCCTATGGTGACAGTTCGGGTGATGATGCCATGTTGGCTTATGCCGACAAAGGTGTGAGGGTATAAACCCTATAATATACAAATATGTTGATATGATATGCTTGATTGGCCTGTAATATGGACTGCCCTGGGGCTTACGCTGATAGCGGGTCTTTCCACGGGCATAGGCGCGGGTCTCTCGCTGCTTGCGCGCCGTGACGACACACGTGTGCTTGCCGGCGCTCTGGGGCTCTCGGCGGGGGTGATGATATATGTTTCGTTCATGGAGCTTATGCCTGAGGCTGTGAGCCAGTTCGGGCTTACGATGACGCACCGTCAGGCCACATGGTGGATGCTTGTGGCGTTTTTCGGGGGTATAGGCCTTATGGCTTTGATTGACAGGCTGGTGCCCGAGGATGAGAATCCTCATGAGGCCCATACGCTCGATGAGCTTGACCGTCCGGACTCGCATCACCTCAAACGCACCGGACTTATGCTTACCTTGGCCATTGGCATACATAATTTCCCCGAAGGCATAGCGACATTCGTGTCGGCCCTCGAGGGGCTGGATGTGGCGTTGCCTATTGTGCTCGCTGTGGCAGTGCACAATATTCCCGAAGGGGTGGCGGTTTCGGTGCCGGTGTATCATGCCACGGGAAGCCGTCGTAAAGCGTTCTGGCTTTCCACGCTTTCGGGGCTGGCCGAGGTGGTGGGAGCGTTGCTTGCAATGCTGTTTCTGCTTCCGGTGTGGTCACCGGCAGTGAGCGGAGCCTGTCTTGCGGCCGTGTCGGGTATCATGATCTATATTTCGTTTGATGAGCTGCTGCCTAACGCCCACCGTTACGGACACCATCACCTGTCGTTGGCCGGATTGATATTCGGCATGGCTCTGATGGCCCTTACACTCCTTATACTTTGATTCAGAAGCGGGAGGAACCGTCGAAGCAATGGGTGCAGATCTGCTCCTTTGGTAGCCCTATGGCCCGGACTATGGTTTCGATGGAGTTGAAGCGGAGGGAGGTGAGGCCGAAGCGTTCGCGTATCTTCTCCACCATGGCGCAATAGCAGGGGGAACCTGTGCGGGCATATTCCTCAAGATTCTTGTCGGGGTCACCCTCAAGCTCTCCGATAATCCGGCGGGTGAGCAGTTCCATGTCGGATTTCGACGATGTGAATCCGATATAACGGCACCCGTAGATGAGCGGGGGTGCGGCTATGCGCATGTGCACTTCCTTTGCTCCGCAGTCATAAAGCACCTTTACGTTGTCGTTGAGCTGTGTGCCACGAACTATCGAGTCGTCGCAGAAAAGGGCGCGCTTGCCGCGAAGCATAGCGCGGTTGGGCACTAATTTCATCTTGGCCACAAGTGAGCGCATCGACTGGTCGGCAGGGGTGAAGCTGCGTGGCCAGGTAGGTGTGTATTTGCAAATGCACCGGTGGTATGGCACTTTGTGGCCGGCTGCGTAGCCGAGGGCCATGCCGGTGCCTGAATCGGGTATGCCGCAGGCACAATCCACCTCTGTGGGATCCTCTTTGCCCATTTCATAGCCGGCGGCAAAGCGCATATCCTCGACATTACGCCCCTCGTAGGTGGAGGTGGGGAATCCGTAATACACCCAAAGGAATGAACATACCTGCATCTCTTTGCCGGGGGCTTTCAGCTGCGTCACCGAATCGGCGGTAAATTCCACTATTTCGCCGGGCCCGAGGTCGCGCAGTGGCTCAAAATCGAGGTTGGGAAAAGCTGTTGTTTCGGAGGTGGCGGCATAGGCGCCGTTTTTGTGACCGAGCACAATGGGCGTGCGTCCGAGGCGGTCGCGTGCCGCTATTATGGAATTTTCGGTGAGTATGAGCATGGAGCAGGAGCCTTCCACACAGCGGTAGACATTCTCTATGCCCTCCTTGAAAGTATTTCCCTGATTGATGAGCAGGGCCACAAGCTCGGTTTGGTTCGTGGTGCCTGACGACAGTTCGCCGAAGTGGACCCCTTTTTCAAGCAACTGTCGTTCCAAGTCGTCAATGTTGCATATCTTGGCCACGGTGACTATGGCGAATTTGCCGAGATGTGAGTTGATTATTATAGGCTGGGGATCGGTGTCGGATATCACGCCTATGCCCATGTTGCCTTTGAATTTGGGCAGTTCGTTTTCGAATTTGGTGCGGAAATAAGTGCTTTCCAGCGAATGGATCGAGCGGCAGAACCGTTTTTCGTCAGCGTCGTAGGTAGTTATACCGGCGCGGCGTGTGCCAAGGTGGGAATTATAGTCCACACCATAGAAGAGATCGTTCCGACAGCTGTGGTCGGCGGCTACTCCAAAAAAACCTCCCATAGAGAATTGTAGAATATATTGTTTTGAGAGTGCAAAGATACGAATAAGTGAGAGCAAAACCAAGCTTGCCTGAGTTTTGCCGAACGAGAGTATCTAAGACGAAGTCAAGGATAAAAAAATATTTGTCTCAGTGGGGGAGGGTGGCGCAGGTGTGGCGGCGGCGTAGGTAGTAGGCGGTGATTATGTTGATGCTGCCGAGGAGGTTGGGGGTGGAAAGTGGCATGTCCTTGTAGTTGCGGCGCATTGTGCGGAAGTGGCGGTGGGCCTTCAATATGGCTCCGGCATGGCTCCAGCGGCCTGTCAGCACGAACTGACCGAAAGCGAGGGTGTCGAGCAGGCGGCGGCGCAGCAGTATGCGGCTGCGTGCCGGCTCAGGGAGATTTTTATGGAGCATCAGTAGCGAGTTGCGGAAATTGAGATAGGTTTTGCGCGGCGATGAAGCCGGGAGCGAGCCGCCTCCGAGATGATACACCGTGGAGGCCGGAACCGCGGCCAGAGTGTAGCCCATGAGCCTCAGGCGCCAGCAGAGGTCGATCTCTTCCATGTGGGCGAAGAAACCTGCGTCAAGCCCTCCCGCCTCCTGATAGAGGGCTGTGCGCACCATCAGGGCGGCACCGGAAGCCCAGTCCACCTGTGCCGGAGTGTCGTACTGGCCCTCGTCATGCTCCACGGTGGCGAACAGCCGTCCGCGACAGTAGGGATAGCCGTGGCGGTCGAGATAGCCGCCGCAGGCCCCTGCATATTCAAAAGATGTGCGGTCCGTATAGCTCATGATTTTGGGCTGCACGGCAGCCACATGCGGATTGGTCTCCATGTAGCGGTAGAGGGGTTCAAGCCAGCCGGGTGTCACCTCCACGTCGGAGTTGAGGAGCACTGTGTAGCGGTAGCCGGTGCGTTGCAGGGCCAGATTGTAGCCTTCGGCAAAACCGTGGTTTTCTGTGAAGGCGAGCACTTCAACCTGTGGAAATTCGGCTGCGAGCATCTCCACCGAACCGTCGGTTGAACCGTTGTCGGCCACTATCACGCGGGCAAGGGCGCCCGGGGTGTTGGCTGTTACCGACGGCAGAAAGCGGCGCAGGAGATCGCGGCCGTTCCAGTTGAGTATTATCACTGCCACCGGTGGCAGAGTTGATGCGGGTGGGGTAGGTGTCATGGGCGGAGATTTTCGAAGCCGGGAAGAAGGTCAAGTGTGTGAATGGGGCCGGACGGTTTTTTGCGCCACCGGTTGTGGCTCCAGAGCCATATGGCGGGGTTGCGGCGGATGGTGCGCTGGAGCAGGGCCGTATAGGTGTCGGTGAGCTGTCCCGGGCGGGTGGCCGAGGCGTCGGCGCACATCAACACCACATCCACGTGGTAATGGCCGCGCGAGGGTTTCGAGATGTCGAAATACACCACCGGCGATCCGAGCTTGCGGGCCAGTGTCTCTGTGCCGGTGATGAACAGGGTGGGGCGGCCGAGGAAGCTCACGGCGAAGTCAGGATCGTTGTGCGACGGTTTCTGGTCGCTCATAAATCCGGTGATCGACGGCACGGAGTCGCGGCGCCAATGCAGCAGCTCGCGCAGCACATTCTTCTTTTTTATCGACACGGATCCGAAGCGTGAGCGCAGGCGTAGAAACAGATTGTCGAACCACTTGTCGTCGAGCGGGCGGTACACCTGTGCGAACACGGCGCCTTCCACGGCTTCCGGTCCTTCGTTGCAGAGCGTGATCGAAGGCACCCATTCCCAGTTGCCGCAGTGGGCGAAATAGGCCGTTACCGTGCGTCCCTGACGCAGGAACGGGGTAACACGATCGAAGCCCGAGAATGTCATGCGGCTGCGCATGGCCTTGTCGGATATGTGTGCGAGTTTTAGCGATTCGAAAAAATAATCGGCGAAATTGCGGTAGAACTCTCTTTCCACCTTGCGGCGCGCCTTTTCGTCCATCTCGGGGAAGCATGCGTCAATGTTGCCTCTTACAATCCTGCGTCGGTAGCGTATTACGGCCCGCAGCATGAAGTCCGTCACATCGGCCAGGGCATAGAGGAGCCGGAACGGCATACGAGCCACCGTCCACACTATGGCGCCAACCGGGGCATGCACCACGCGGCGCCACAGAGGCAGGCGGGTGTAGTGCGGAGTCATGGCTCCACCCTCCCTTCCACAGTTTCGGATTCGGAGTCGAGGCGGTCCGACAGCCGTACATTCACTATTGTGTTGGCCATGGCCGGTGTGGCTCCGCTTAGGTTCACACGCAGGTAATTGTCGGTGAATCCGGCCATGGATCCGTCAGGCCGCGGGGCCTCGGCGAGCACCGAACGCACTGTGCCGGCGAACGACAGCGTGAATTCCCTCAGTTTGGCTTCGGAAAGCGATGTAAGTGTGTTGACGCGCCGGTGTTTCTCGACCTGGTCAACGGCGCCGTCAAGGTTCAGTGCCCGGGTGCCGGGGCGTTCGCTGTAAGGGAACACATGGAGGCGGCTCACGGGCAGCGACTCCACAAAGTCGCGCGACCGGCTGAACAGTTCGTCTGTCTCGCCGCGTGCACCGGCTATTATGTCCACACCTATGAATGCGTGGGGCATGGCGCTTTTCACGGCATGGATGCGGTCAGCGAAAAGGGCCGTGTCGTAATGGCGCCGCATAAGGCGCAGCACCTCGTCGGCGCCTGACTGCAACGGTATGTGGAAGTGGGGCATGAATGCCCGCGATGAGGCCACAAAGTCGATTATCTCATATGTGAGCAGATCCGGTTCTATTGACGATATGCGGTAGCGGTCGATCCCCTCTACCGTGTCAAGCTCGCGGAGTAAGTCAATCAGCCGGTCGGTGCGCCCTTTGCCGAAATCGCCTATGTTCACGCCGGTGAGCACAATTTCGCGGCCACCCTCGCGTGCCACTTCGCGCGCCTGCTCCACGAGGTCGGGTATTGTGCCCGAGCGCGAGCGGCCGCGTGCCATGGGTATGGTGCAATAGGAGCAATAATAGTCGCATCCGTCCTGAATTTTGAGGAAATGGCGTGTGCGGTCGTCGGCAGCCGAGCACGAAGGTACAAACCTGCGCATCTCAGGCAGCGGGGTCACCTCCTTTATCCGGGTGTGCGACTCCATGAAGCGGGCGAGATATTCCGGCAGGCGGTCCTTCAGGTCCGATCCGGCTATTATGTCGACCCCGGGGAGCGAGGCCACCTCGTCGGGGCGCAGCTGGGCATAGCAGCCTGTTACGAGTATGGAGGCTTGGGGATAGCGGCGGGCGAGCGAACGGATGGCCTGACGGCACTTCTTGTCGGCGAGGTCGGTCACCGAACATGTGTTGACCACTATAAGCGAAGGGGTGTCGCCGCTGTGCACGCGCATCACGCCGTGGCGCGCCATGAGCTGTGCCACAGTGGATGTTTCGGCGAAGTTGAGCTTGCAGCCGAAAGTCTTATATAGAGCCGTGAGGCCGGAAAAAATCGAATTATCAATCATAGGATGCAAAATTAGTGAAAAAATTTTGGAATAAAATATGCGGGCCCTGTCATCACGACAGAGCCCGCAGCCTTTTACCAAATAAAAAGTTAAATGTATGTTCGTTTTACTTTATCAGGATCTTGCCTGTGCGCGAACCCTGACGGAAGATGTAGATGCCCGCTGCGGGATTCTCCACCTTCACACCCTGGAGGTTGTAGTATTCCACGGGCTCGTCGGAGTCATTGTCAATCACATTGTCGATACCGGTGGTGACACCGTCGTACACTGTGGCTCCGCTGAATGATACTTTGGCCGGAGCTCCTGCTATCACATTGGTGAATGCGGCATCTGCTGCCGGAGCTTTGGCGGGAGCACGGAACGAACGTTCGGGAGTAGCCACCGAGATAGTGACATTGTCAGCTGAAGTGAGCATACGGTAGTTGTAGTAGAGCTGTGCTTCTACGGGCGTGTAGTCATCCTTGGAGAATGCCCACAGTGCGTGATCCTCATATGCATCGGCTGAAGCGAAATGACGTGTGTCGTGGTGAATATGGTGCACCTTGCGGTAGATCTTGCCGTTGCTGTACCATGACTCTTCGCTCTGCTTGCCGGCAGCGGCAGGCAGTACATTTCCGGCTTCGCGGTCGGAGATGGTGCCGAAGCCTTTGGCTGCAGGTTCTGCGCTGTGGTCAACCGTACAGAACCACTGGTTGCGTGGATCTTCGGAGTTGGTGGCATAGAACGCGTCGGGATTGCTGGAGGTATGGATACCTGTGTGGTGCTCGTGGCCGGTAGTGCCTTCGGGCAGCGGCGAGTGCCACCATGCTCCTTCGGGAAGATTGCTTTCGGTGAGCAGTTTGCCATAGGCGTAATTGCCGCCGGCTTCAACAGGAGCTATTCCGGCAGTGCCGTCGGAAGCTTTCATTTCGGCGAGTGATCCTACCACAGTTCCCAGTTCTTCGGCTGTGCTGACAGGCATATTGTCGAGCGACAGGCCGAGATATGCGTCATACCAATAGGAATGGAGACCGTGGAAACGCTCGGAATAGTTCTCGACAAGTACCACGTCATCGTCGGATGATTCGCCACGCGGAGTGGGGAAGGCCGATGAGGCTATCTGAGCCAGCGGAGTCTGCACGAACGGAGTTGTGAACGTGTAGCCTGTTTCTATTGCGGTAGCAGTATATACCGTAGCAATGGGGAAGCGGTAGGTAGCATAGAGCGGTGCGGTACCGTCCTCCTGCACAGGGAAGGGCAGGTTGTCGATAGTCACAGCCAGCGTTCCATAATCGTCGGGGGTGACAGTGAGATCCTTGTCGCCGTAACGTACGATATATGAAACTTTGTAGCGGTCAGTGATGCTTTCGGCATCAAGTTCGGGCAGATTGATCTGGCCGGAAGCCTTGACCCAGTTGCCTGTGTTGCGTATGGCCTCAAGGTCGGTCTGTGCCTGAGTCTTGAACTCTTCGGCAGTAGTGATTCCGAGTCCGTTGGCGAATTTCAGGCTTATACCCATTTCAGCGCGGGGGCCGTAAACATATGCACGCGAGGAAGCTGAAGGCATGTCGATAGAGTTGTCCTCTGTGACAAGTGAAAGTTGAGCCTCGTAGGTGCGGCCCACTCGGCCATTGACGAGGAGCACTTCAGGCATATTGTGGTCGGCGTCGGCCACCAGTTCGGAAGCGTCGAGTGTATACGAATTTGCATCATCGGGAAGTTCTACAGTAACTGTTTCACCATCCTTCTGATAGACCAGTTTGGCGTCGGGTACGAAAGGCATGTCATCCTGGGTATTGACGGTGAGCGTGTAGCCTGTGATCTTGGCTTTCATATCATCGTCGAGTGATTCGGGAGCATAACCGTTGATCTTGACATTGAATGTGTATACATCATTCTCTACAATCTGTGCTGCGGTAACGTTTGGTGCAACAACGGGGAAAATCGTCACGACAGGTGATTCACCCTCATATACATTGGCGTCATCCTCGTATGTAACGGTTATCTTGTAGCGGTACTGGCCCGGAGTGAGAATGCCGGAGATGTATGAGCGGTCATCTTCAGAGAGTGCATTGAATGCACTTACTTCCATAGGGGTATCAAAAGTTTCTTCTTTGACAGGCTCATTGGTGTAAGTGGTACCGTCGGGATCGGACAGATAGAGTTTGTAGCCGGTCAGTTTTTTTGTTGTTGCGATCTGCTGCTGGATTCTATAGGAACCTTTCAGTTTTGTGCGGTCGCCGGTTACGCGGTCAATCATAGCCACGGGATCCTCGGCTGCGAGGCGTGCCACGAAGTAGTAGGCATACGAACCGTCGGTCTTGCGTGCCGAATAGAATGAGAACTGACGGAAATACTTCTCGGAATCGAAGTTGAAGTTACCGCCTTGGCCCTCTGTCACCTCGTCACGTGCGTAGTACACACGGTTGGGTTCTACCTGATTGGAACCTTCAGGGTCGAATGTGCCGCGGCCCCAGTTATGATGATG
>OGXX01000925.1_pt1 | contig 31502 bp, 48 predicted proteins | sample 1576301 | NCBI WGS metagenome assembly OGXX01 (sample SAMEA3541469, study PRJEB24748) | human gut metagenome | biome: human gut; feature: human-associated habitat; material: faeces | place: China | collected 2012
CATTGAAGAAGCAAACAAATTTCTTAAAACGTATATTCCAGAATTTAATAAAAAATTTGCTATTGAGCCTAAAAATAAAGCAACATCTTTTATGGAATTACCAGAATATGTCAATTTAGATTATTTATTATCTGTAAAATATACAAGAACTGTTGACGTTAGCAATTGCATTAGCATTAGTGGAACAACATTTGTTATAGATACAAAAGAAATTCTACACAAAAAGAAAATAGAAGTATGTATAAGCAAGAGAATCGGATTAAAAGCACATTTCAATAATAGATGGTATAAAATTATACCAATATCAAATTCAAATAATAAAAGCCTCAAATCCAACGATTCTATAGAAGCAATTATACAACAATTTATTTATTATAATTGTCTAAAGAACGAAAGATTATCGGCTTAAGAACTGTTATGTTCTTATTATACAATAAAACTTGTGACTATTCAAGGGTGAACAAGTCACAAGTTAAAATATTATTTTTAGGGTGTCCTAATCAAAAACTATTGACACTACAATGCTTAATTTAGCAAGATAGTTTCAGAAAATTTTACAAATATAGTTGACAAAAGAACGAATGTTTGATAATGTATAGCAAATAAGAAATGAGGTTGATATAATATGAACAACGAACTAATTGGAAATGAAGAAAATTTACTAATTTATAAAAATGAAGAAGGAAATATAATTGTAGATGCCATTTTTAAAAATGAAACATTATGGCTAACTCAAAAAGGAATGTCAAAAGTTTTTGGTTGTAGTGTAGATAATATATCTTTACATTTAAAAAATATTTTTAAAGATAATGAGTTAGATGAAAATGCAGTTACCGAGAAAACCTCGATAACTGCTTCTGATGGGAAAAAGTATCAAACTAAAATATATAATTTAGATGCTATTATCTCTGTTGGTTATAGAATAAATTCTAAAAAGGCAACTGAATTTAGAATATGGGCAACAAAAATATTAAAAGAATATATGATAAAAGGATTTGCTTTAAATGATGAAAGATTTATTAAAGGTAGCAAATATGATGCTAAATATTTTGATGAATTACTAGAAAGAATTAAGACAATTCGTGCAAGTGAAAGAATGGCTTATCAAAAAATAACAGACTTATTTATAGTAACAGCAGTTGATTATAATTCAGAGTCAGAAGAAGCATATACCTTTTTTAAAATAGTTCAAAATAAATTACACTATGCAACAACAGGACATACTGCAGCAGAACTTATATATAATAGAGCTAATTCAGACAAAGAACATATGGGACTTACAAATTGGAAAAATAGTCCAGATGGTTTAATATATAAATATGATGTAGCAATAGCTAAAAATTACTTAAATGAAGAAGAATTAAAAAAATTGAATAATTTGACCACATTCTTTTTAGATTATGCAGAATCGATGGCAGAAGAAAATAAAGTAATGACAATGAAAAATTGGATAGATGAAACGGACGATCTTTTGAAATTTAGGAAAAAAGAAATATTACAAAATGCTGGAACAATATCTCATGAACAAGCAATTGAAAAAGCTAATAAAGAATATGAAAAATTTAAAGTTAAACAAGATATGCAATATATTTCTAGTATGGATAAAATGTACCAAAGATATTTAAATGAAAATAATTAATTTTAAATTTTCACTAATATAAAAATAATCTAAAAGAATATAATTTAAAAAAACAAAAAGAGAGAACAAAATTCTCTCTTTTTTGGTTTGAGTTTTAGTTAGTTTAAAAATAATATCAATGAATTATATGAGACCACCTATGGCACGCATATCTCAGTCCACCACTGCATTCAGTATTACAAGTATTACAACTTTTTCCAATTAATTCAATTAATTCCATAGTTTTTTCTTGTATTGTATCTTTTCTTATTGATGATATTACTTCATAATGTGCAATAATATCGTTGTAACTTTCTGTGGTATATATCTTAAGATTAAAAAATCCAAATCTGTGTGAATCAGGATGATTGGTAACTTGATATCCATTTTCGTTGTAATGAATACAATCCATATCTAATGTATAGTTGCCTATTTTTTTGGGATTATCATAATCGGAAATCAACAAATTGTTTTCTACTCTGTCATATACAACAACATAGCGGAATTTATTATATCCTCTTTCTTCCTCCGTTATAATTCTAGGAAATCTCTCATGTAAGCAACCTGATTTTATTTGCAGTTTCATATTGCTGTATTCTTCTTCTGTTACATGACAAACTATTATTGGATTTGCTTTTCGATATTGTTCATTGATAAAATCATACAAAGACATATTTAATTCTTTGTCTTCGTCTTCAAACATAACAATAATTTTGCTCATATTTTTTTCCTCCTTGTCAATTGACTTTCATTGTGCATTGTTAATAGTTACTATATATTAAACTCCATAAGTTGCATATAGGAGATTATTAAAATAAACTGCTAAAATTTTACCATATTTTCGTGAGAAATTCAACTAAAACACTTGATTTAGTAAATAAAAAATAGTATTAAAAAAATATTGACATTAACAAAAAATAAAACTATAATGCAAACAAATAGATTTGTAACAAAATCTATAAAACAATCATGCACAAAAATTGTAAACACTTTTTGAACTATTACTCTACTTTTTAGTAGAGCTTTTATATTAGAAAAAAATCTACTTTTTAAAGTGGATTTTTTATTTTGTTCTTAATATACATTAATAGAGGTGACTTTGATGGAAGAAAAAATAACAGAAACATACACTAAAGAAGAAAAAAGCTTAACAAAACTAATACAAGAATGGGTAAATGAAAATACATCAATTTTATATTGCAACTATGAAGAAAAAAATATAAAATATCAATGTAGATAAGTAGTTATTTAAATAACTCTAAGACAAGGAGGTAATAATGCAAGAGTTATATAATAACTATTTTAACATAGCCAGTGAAAAAATATGGAAAGTTGCAATATATGCTAGATTATCTCGTGAAGATGAAAAAGATGAGAATTATAAAGGACAATCTGAAAGTATAGAAAACCAAATTAAATATTTAAAATCTATAGTCACTACAAAAGGTTGGACTTTAATTGATATTTATAAAGATGATGGCTACACAGGAACTAATTTTGATAGACCAGATTTTAAAAGGATGCTAGATGATATAGATAACGGAAAAATTAATCTTGTAATAACAAAAGATTTATCAAGATTAGGTAGAGATTATATAGAAACAGGAAGATACATTGAAAAAGTATTTCCATCAAAAAATATCAGATATATTGCAGTGAACGATAATGTAGATACATTTGATAAAAGAAACTCTAATAATGATATGACACCATTTAAAGCAGTAATAAATGATATGTATGCAAAAGACACTTCAAACAAAGTTAGATCAACAATACTCACAAAAGCTATTGCAGGAGAATGTATAAAAGCTTTTTTGCCTTATGGATATAAAAAAGACAAGATAAATAAAAATAAAATATTAGTAGATGAAAATGTAGTAGAAAATGTAAAATTGATATTTAACTTATATAAGTCTGGAAAATCAAAAACAGAAATAGCTAAAGAATTGAATAAATTAGAAATTTCAACACCTCTAAAATATAAACAAGAAACTACAAACTATTACAACCCAAATTCAAATGCAACTTACAAATGGAATAGCACAGTTATAAATAAAATATTGAGAAACCCTATTTATGTAGGAGATTTAGTCCAATTACAATATAACAAAGTAAATTATAAAATAAAGAAAATCAAAAAAGTTCCTGAAGAAGAACAAATTGTAATTTTAAATAATCATGAGGCAATTATAGATAGAAACACATTTAATACTGTTCAAGAAATGCTTAATAAACAGACAAATGAGTGGAATTATTCTAATAGAAAAAATCATTTACTAACAGGGCTGGTTTTTTGCAAATGTGGTAGTCGAATTACATACAACAAAAATCATGGAAAAGTTTTTAGATGTGTTTGCTCTAGTTATAAGAAATATGGAAATAAATTTTGCTCTAATATCCATTTGAAAGAAGCGGAACTTTTACAAATGGTTGCAAGCTCATTGAAGAAAAATGTAAATACATATTTAAATTTGAAAGACTTAAAATATCCTTCTATAGTTGAAAAAGATAATAGAACACAAGAATTAGCAAAGCTATATAAAGAAAAAGAGAAAATTAATAAAACGATTACTAATTTATATGAGGATAAGATATCTTCTAATATTTCGTTAGAAACATTTAAAATTCTAATAAAAAAATATGAAAAACAGAAAAAAGAAATAGATATGAAAATATCAACAATTTCTAAAAGTAACAAAAATACACAAGAGTTAAAATTAAATCAAAGTCAATTAGAAAATGTAATGAAACAATTACTAAAGTTTGATACTATAAACGAAGAAAACAAAGGCCTAGTTTTAAAGCTAATAGACAAAATCATAATAGATGACGATAAAATAAATATAAAATATAAATTTAATAATTTAGAGTTATGATTCCCTCACAAAGAACCAAGGGTGGCCTTGGGAAGGAGGAATGTGCTAATGTGGACTTATAATAAAACTTTACAATACCCAATTAATATAAAATGTCCAGACCCAAGACTTGCTAAAGTCATAATATCTCAATATGGTGGTCCTGATGGAGAATTAGCAGCATCTTTAAGATATTTATCACAAAGATTTGGGATGCCAGACCAAAAAGCTAAAGCAATTTTAAATGATATAGGTACAGAAGAATTAGCCCACCTAGAAATGGTAGGAACAATAGTACACCAATTAACAAGAGGAGCATCAATAGAAGAAATAGAAAAAGCAGGATTAGGAGCTTACTATACAGACCATGGAGTAGACGTATACCCACAATCAGCAGCAGGAGCACCATTTACAGCTGCATATATAGCATGTAAAGGCGACCCAATAGCAAACTTACAAGAAGATTTAGCAGCCGAGCAAAAAGCAAGAGCAACTTATGAAAAATTGATAGACTTATGTAGAGATAATCCAGATGTAATAGATCCATTAAGATATTTAAGAGAAAGAGAAGTAGTACACTTCCAAAGATTTGGTGAAGCTCTAAGAGGAGTTCAGGACAAATTAGCAGATAAAAAATTCTATATGAATAATTGTAAATAAGAAAAGCCCCCAAGTACATTAAGACTATGGGGGCATATTGTTGAATAATACTATAAAACGTGAAAAAACACTAGCATTTTACATAAAAATATGGTATAATAAAAAAACAATGTTATAACTCCATTTTTCATCAGTGAGATAGCATTATATAAAAAAATTTTTAGGAGGAAAATTACAAATGAATAAAAAGATACGGGCAATAATCTGTTTATGTTCTTTCACAATGGTTGCAATCTATACAATAGAACTTTTACTTGGTAAATTAAATTTTATTGGTAAAATTACATTGTATATATGTTATGGAATGTATGTTTTTGTGATAATCTATAATTTATTAATTGTTTTGCAAAAAACAAGTGAAAACAAAAAATGGTATAATAAAAGTTATAATATATTTGAAATTGGGTTTAATCACTTAAAAAATATTCATCAAAAAAGATATAAACTTTATTTTTCAGGTGATAAGAAGAAAATAGAAATTTATTCAACAAAAATAGCAGGTTTAGGAAAAGAGTTGTTACAACTAGGAGAAATTTTAAGTTCTGAAAAAAGACTTAATAAAAAGAAAAGAATAAAGTTAGAAGAAATGATGAAAGAAACGGAAAGACTAATGACAGAAATTAAAGCTTAGTAAATAAAAAAACGAAAACCTGAGTGAAAATTTTCACTCAGGTTTTAATCGTGTTATTAATAACAATATAAGATTACTGTATACCAAAACCATTACTAATAGGGTCTCTGAATAATCCTATTTCTGGTGGCGCATAAGTAAACAAAACAAAACACAAAAGTAAGACAACTAAAACAATAAAAGCAAATCTTTTATTACAAACAAAATTAGTAAGTAATAATCTATAAGTAATAAACTCTCCTAAAATAACAGCAACAAAAAAACTACCAATATCTAAAAAAGCAAAATTAGTTCCAATTATACCAGTATAAGTATAAAAAAACACAGTAGTAAAAGAAATTGCAGTTAAAATTCCAATAGCATTAGCACATAAAAAATTATGCTTATTCCTACCAAAATAAAAATAACCAATAATAGTAGTTAAAAGCATAGGGTAAAACAAAAGCTTTAAATGTTCCCAAGTGCTTTCATTAACAGCACTAAAACTTGCAACCAGTAAATTTCCTTCAGACCATTCATATGTAAAATGTAGTAAAGTACCTAGAATCATAACAAAAATAGCACTAAAAATCTGAAAATTTTTAATTGAAACTTTCATAAAAATACCTCCATAATTAAATATATTAAAACATATGAAGTTTGTTGACAGAAATAATCATAAATATTAAAATATAATTAGGTGATTTTATGAAATCAAAAGAAAAAAATAAAAAAGTAAAAATAACATTAAAAACAATTATATTTTCAGCATTTGCTTTTTTTATCTTGTTATATATGTTTATGTTCTATAACATATATTTTCCAATTAACAAATCATATGCAAAAGAAACAGATACAAATCCAGAAGAAACAAGAATTAGCAATGCTAACAAAATAGATATTGATGAAGTAATAAATACTAATACTGGCAATGGACAAACAGTACAAATAACACAAAAAGAAGAAGTATTAGAATATTTAACAGAATATAGAACAAATAAAACACTCCCTAAAGGAGTATCTTATGTAGTACAAGAAGGAAGACAAGGAACACAAAATATAACAATAAAAAGTACATACAAAGATGGAGAATTACTTTCAGAGGAGCAAGTTGGAGCAAGTGTAATTAAAGCATCCTATAATAAAATAATAGAAATAGGAGGTGCTTCGTATTCAAGTAGCTACAAAGTAAAAACAGGAGATACAGTGTATGTGACTTCAGATGAGTTAGGTTTAATGGAAACAAATTCTGAAGAAAGTCGAAGAATTACAACATTAAAAAGAAATGATAATTTAAAAATATTAAAAATTACTCAAAACTGGTATGAGGTATCATACCAAAATATGACAGGATGGGTAAAAAATGAATGTACTACATATATAAATTCAAAAGAAGAAAATGAGACAAAAGAAAGTACAAAAACAAAACAAGAATTAAATTCAAATTTAAGTTTTAATATGGCATTAAATAAGCCAAGTGGGTTAAGCTTAGAACAATTTAAAAAAATCCTAAATGACTCAAAAGACAAAAATAAAATTTTTACAAATAATTCAGAATATTTTTATTATATAGAAAAACAATACAACATAAATGGTATATTCGTAGCCGCAGTAGGAATTCATGAAAGTTCATGGGGAACATCTAAAATTGCTCTTCAGAAAAACAACTTATTTGGTTATGGTGCATATGATTCAAACCCATATAATGGAGCATATAATTTTTCAAATTATTCAGAAAGCATAGATTTAATTTCAAGAGTATTTGTAAAATATTATATAAATCCAAAAGGGACAAGCATTTATGGTGGAGAAAAAGCTGTTGGGACATATTATAATGGTTCAAATTTAAGTGGCATTAATAAAAAATATGCAAGTGATTCTAATTGGGCAAATGCAGTTTACTCACATATGAAATATTTATATAACAAATTGTAAAATTTTTGCAAAATTTCTTGCTATTTTTAAAAAGTTATTGTATGATATATAAGTATAAAAAAGAGAAAATATATACTAAAAAAGGAAAGTTAGAAAGGGGCAAAAAAATGAAGAAAACATTTGCAATATTTGCAATAGTAGCTATATTAATAACATTATTTACATTCACAACTAAAGTATATGCTACACAAGCTGCAATAGATAATGGAACAGAAAGTAAACTTGTACAAATAAAAGAAACACAAACAAAATCATTACAAGATTATCAAGAAAAATATGGCTCTGAAGCATATGGATTAGTTGCATATATATTAAATTTAATTAGAATATATAGTATACCATTTTGCTTTTTAGGAATAGCAATAGGAGCAATACATCAATACATAATTGGTATTAGAAAATTAGATACATTAGAGAAAGGAATGGGACTAGTAGTAACATTCGTTACATTACTAGTAATATGCCAAGTTTTACCATTAGCATTCGCTGTGTTTGTAAAGTTTGGAAGGGGGTAACAAATGAAAGTATTATTTGCTGTAAGTAATGAGGAGATATCAGAATCAATAGTAAAAAGATATCAAAGAGAATATAAAGAAATAATTTCATACAAAAATGTTTATTACTTTAATGCAATATTAAAAGAATTACAAAAAGACAAAAACTATGACAGAATTGTAATAAGTGAGGAATTAGAGGCATTTACACATACACAATATGACCAAATAGATAAGTTCATATTTGATAAATTAGATGGAATAAGTGATGAGGCTTCAAATTTAAAAGGGGAAGATATTCCAATTATACTAATTTGTTCAGATAGAAGAGAAAAATCAGAATCTATGTTAGTAAAATTATTTGGGATTGGCATCTACAATGCTTTATTAGGAAATGACAGATCTGTAGATAATGTTTGCAAATTATTAAACAAACCACGTTCTAAAAAAGAAGCTAAAATATATTATAAAATTGATTCTGATGATGTAACATATCAATCTGAAAATGAAAACGATGTTAGTGAAGTGGAAATTCAAAATATATTAGCTCATTATAAAAGATTAGGAAAAGATGAAGACAAATATGTAGAAAGCTTTAACAGAATAGCATCACAATATAATGATGTTCAATTAAGAATAATAACTAAATTCTTACCATTAAATGTAAGAGCAGTATTAGAAGAAAAATCAGAAAAATACCAACAAATTATATCATTTAATAGTAAAGTTTCAGACAATTTAAGAGCACAAAGTATTGTTAAAAGTAAAGAAGAAAATGGAACAAGTTCTAAATTATTAACAAATCCAGATAAAGAAAAAATACTATCAAAACCAGTAGTAATACCATCTGCAGTTAATATGAGTGGAGTAAAGAAATTTGCAAAATCAAAACCAGAGGTAGAACCAGAGCCAACATTTGAACCACTTGAACCAGAAATAGAAGAATTACCAATGGAAGAAAAAACACCAGTTGTTACAGAAATTGATACAGCAATAGAAGAGCCTAAAAAGAGAAGAGGAAGACCTAGAAAAAATCCACTTCCAGAAGAAACAGAAACACAAGCTCCAAAACGAGGAAGAGGAAGACCTAGAAAAGTAGAACCAGTTGAAGAAATCTTAGAAGAACAACAACCAGAAACAAAAACAATTTCTCAACCAGAAGAGGAAGAAAAAACAATTTTACCAGGATTTGAAGATTATAATGAGCCAGAAGAAAATATTTTACCTGGTTTTGAAGGAGAACCAAAAGAAGATAATATCTTACCAGGTTTTGATGATGAACCAGAAGAAGAAAATATTTTACCTGGTTTTGAAGAAGATGATAAAAAACAAGAAGAAACAGATAATCAACCAGAAACACCAAAACAAGAAAATTATTATCAAAATTATAATATGAACCAAATCCAAAAAACATATCAACAACATGAAGATATAGACATATCTAGTTTATTAACAGCAAACAAAAAAGTAGCATGTTTTATAGGAACAAGTAAAAATGGTACATCTTTTGTAGTTAATAACTTAGCAAAAATAACATCATCAATGGGAATTGATACAGCAATATTAGATACAACAAAAAATAGAAATTCATATTATATATATACAAAAAATGAAGAAGAATTAAGAAATACAGCAATGAATTGTGTAAATAATCTTTTAAATGGAAATGCACTAGGAATTAATGCTGGTAAAAACTTAACAGTATATACATCATTACCAACAGAAACAGAAGGAATAGAAAATGCAGGAGCGATTTTACAAACACTATTGCAAAAACATTCTTTAGTATTAATAGATTGTGATTTTGATACACCAATGGAATATTTCCAAAAAACACAAGAAATATATTTAGTACAAACTTTTGATGTATTAACAATTCAACCATTAACAGCATTTTTAAGAGAGCTAAAATCAAAAAATATTTTAGACCAAAACAAACTAAGAGTAATATTAAATAAAGCTGTAAAAATAAGAGGGGTAAATGACAAAACTATAATTGGAGGAATGGCATATTACAATGATCCAGCGATGTCATTTATGACAGAATTATTTGATAAAGCAACAGTAAGATATATAACAATTCCATTTGATGAAGATGTTTATGCAAAATATTTGGAAGGGGTAATAAATTGTGAAATATCAATAAAAGGATATCCAAAAAATATAGTACAAATATTCCAAGAACTTTCAAATATTGTGTATCCAGTAGTTTCAGGAAAAGCAACATATGGTTCTACTAAAGGCTCAGCTAAAAAATCAACATATGTTCCACCACAAATTCAAAGTAACGGATTTACGCCAAGTATGAATTCAACATTAGATCAAATGAAAAAAAGATACTAAAAAATAGGAGGTAAAAAAGTGTTAATAGCAATAGTAATAATACTAATAGCAGTAGTAATCGGATTAATTGCATACAATCTTAACATCCATAAAAAAATACAAACATATAAAAATATTAATCAAAAAATAACAAATTTATCAGTTGTACAAGACTTTATGGATGCAATAGGAGAAACATCATCAGTTGATGATAAAATTAAAAAAATCAATGAAATATTAATAGAAAAATATGAAATAAAGTATTCTACTATTGTTGTCTTTAATGGTGCAGAATATGAAGTAAAAGCATCGAATGTTGACCAAAGACATTGGGATTCTTTAAAATCACTTCAAGATGTAGACATGTTTAAAGATAGTATAGCACAAGCAACTCCAAAATATGTTACAGTAAATAATGATAAAGAAAGATTGCCATACCAACAAATGGAATTTGGAAGAGCTAAATCAGCAATCTTCTTTCCATTATACATAGACAATGTTTATATTGGATACTGGATTATAGAAAGTGGAACACCACATGATTTTGATAATGTAGACACAACAGTATTAGAAGTTATAAAAGACAATATAGTATCAGTCTTAAAAACAGTTGTACATCAAAAAACACTAGAATCAATAGTAAGAAAAGACCTATTCTCTGGATTATATTCAGAAGAATACCTATATGGAGAAGGAAGAAAAATAATAGACCAATATACAACATCAACAATTTGTATGTTTAAGATAACTAATCTAGAAGAAATAAACCAAAAATATTCAAGAGAATTAGGAAATAAAACAATAACACAAATTTCTGACTATATAAAAGAAAATATATCAAACCAATATGTATTTGTTAGATATATGGGACCAAAATTTGTAATAGCATTTTCAGGAGTAGAAATAAATGGTGTAGCAGAATTTGTTAATGACCTAAAAGAAAAAATAGAAAGAACAAAAATAACATTAAAAAATGAAGAAAACGAAGAAGAACAAATAGCATTACCAAGATTAAATTTTGCAATATCAACATATTATAAAGGAACAGGATTAGAAGAAATCTTGAAAAAACTAGAAGAGTACTTAGATAATGCAGATAAAGCAGAAAGCGATATTACAAATATTTAAAAGAGGAGGTAAACAATATGGATTTTGACAAAACAATGAGCTTTCAAGTAGAAAGAGAAGATAACACAAGAACAAAAGAAATTTTAAAAGAGGTATATGAAGCCTTATCAGAAAAAGGTTACAATCCTATAAACCAAATAGTAGGTTACATTTTATCAGGAGACCCAACATACATTACAAGTTATAATGATGCTAGAAATAAAATAAGAATAATCGAAAGAGATGAATTACTAGAAAAAATGGTAAAAAATTATATAGGATTAGATTTAGAGGATTAATAATGAGAAAATTAGGAATAGACTATGGAGATGCACGTGTTGGAATAGCAATAACAGACCCACTAAACATTACTGTTCAAGGATTAGAAACAATACAAAGAAATAATTCTGACAAAGTTGTATTAAGAAGACTAGATGAAATATTAGAAAAATATGAAGTAGATACAATTGTAGTTGGAATGCCATATAACTTAAAAGGCGAAAAAACAGTAAGAGCAGAGGTTACAGAAAAATTCATACACAAATTGAAATGCAAATATAACAAAATAAAAATAGAAACAATAGATGAAAGACTAACAACAGTTGCTGCTCATAAAACTATGAATTTTCTTGATATTAATAAGAATAAAAAAAGAGATATTGTAGATACTATATCTGCAGTATATATATTAGAAACATATGTAAATAAGATAAAAGAAAATTTATAAAAACAGTTGCAAAAAAATAAAAAATACGATATTATAATTACGATATTTAATTTGTTAAATATAAAATAAAAAAGCATCGAATCGAAAGGAGAAAAAAGATGGAAGAAAACTATAATGAAGAGGATAACATAGTAATATTAAATGATGAGGATGGAAACGAAGTAAAATTCGAATTCTTAGATTTAGTGGAATTAGATGATGAAGAATATGTTGTATTACTACCAGTTACAGCAGAAGGAGAAGAAGATGAAGGAGAAGTAGTAATACTAAAAGTAGAAGACACAGACGAAGAATCTGATGAAGAATCTTATGTAAGTGTAGAAGATGAAGAAACATTAAACAAAGTATTTGAAATATTCAAAGAAAAATTTAAAGATGACTTTGATTTTGTAGATTAATTTTATTAGCAAGAATAGGGCGGATACTAATCCGCCTTTTTGCTTATTAAGAAAATTGAAAAACAATGTTAATAGAAAAATAGTTTGAGAAAATTATAAATTCTAATAACCAAATGTGTCTTTAGATTGAAAAAGAAAGGAATGGAATTTGAAATGAAAAAATTATCAACATATTTATTAGTAATGTTTATGGTTATGTATTGGGTATTAAGAATAATAATTGCACTATCAGCAGAATTAGGAAAAGATTTTATAGGAATAACACCAATAAATTCAACATTTGAAATAATATTATTATTTGCATTTTTAGTATGTGTAGTATTAGTAGTAAAAAGAAAATTAACAGGTGGTTTATTATATCTTGCTTTATATGGAATTTATTTTGGTGGCGATGTAACAGCAAAATTGAATACATTATCAACAAATGGTTCATTATCAATGGCTGAAAATACTGGATTAATAATTTCTATGCTTGGAATTATTTTACCATTAGCAGTTTTAATTGATTTGTTATTAGATAAAAACAGAAAATTAAATCCAAAAGATAAAAAAACAGATTGGTTTTATCAAAACGAAGAGTTTGATAGAAAATTAGATGATAGAGCAGATAAGAATAATTATAGAACAATGTAAAAAATGAAATAAAATATAACAAATATCAACTGGTAAGTGTGAAATTATCAAAAACTAATATATTAGATAAAGGAGATGATAAAATTGGCAAAAGATTTAATTATAAGAAGTAGCAGTGCTGAGTTCTTAATTTTTGAGAGACAAACTCATGATAAAGGAATTCAAGTCAGATTTGAAGAGGGCGATTTATGGCTAACCCAAAAATCAATAGGTGAATTATTTAATACAACTAGAAATAATGTTACTATGCATATTAATGATATATATGATAGCTATGAATTAGAACAAAATTCAACTAGTAAGAAATTCTTACTAGTTCAAAATGAAGGCAACAGAGAAGTAAAAAGAAATGTACAGTATTATAATTTAGATATGGTAATTTCTATTGGTTACAAAGTTAATTCGGATAGAGCTATACAATTTAGAAGATGGGCAACTTATATATTAAAAGAATTTTCTAAGAAAGGCTACATAATAGATAAAAAAAGAATGGCAAATGGTGCTTTCTTTGATGAAGATTATTATGATTCACTGCTTGCTGAAATAAGAGAAATAAGATTATCTGAAAGAAGATTTTATCAAAAAGTAACTGATATATATGCTACTAGTGTAGATTATGATAAAAAATCTCCTACAACTATTAAGTTTTTTAAAAAAGTGCAAAATAAAATGCACTATGCAGTTTCTCATCAAACCGCAGCAGAAATAATATATAATAGAGCAAATTCAGAAAAAGAACATATGGGACTTACATCTTGGAAAAATTCTCCTAATGGAAAAATATTAGAAACCGATGTAGTAATAGCTAAAAATTATTTAAGTAAAGAAGAATTAGAAAGTTTAGAACTTATAGTATCAGCATTTTTAGATTTAGCAGAAAATAGAGCAAAAAGACATATCCCTATGACAATGGAAGACTGGGCAACTAGAATTGATAAATTTTTACTAGCAGATGATTTAGATGTACTTAAAGATGCTGGTAGAATATCTCATGAAATTGCTTGTGATAAGGCATTAACAGAATTTGAAAAATACAGAATAAAACAAGATAAATTATATAAATCAGATTTTGATTTATTAATGGAAGAGTCGGAAATTTATTTAAAAGAGAATGAAAATAAAAATCAATTTAAATAATGTATTGTGCTTTTAAATGAAATTTTTATTTTATTTAAAAGCACAAGAATACTTTAATAGGTTAAGATTAGGTAGGTGAAAAAATATGAAAGATAATAATAAAAATCAAGAGGAGTTTTCTAAGACAAATATCAACTGGTACCCAGGCCATATGGCAAAAACAAAAAGACAAATAATAGAAGACATGAAATTAATAGATGTAGTAATAGAACTATTAGACTCAAGAATACCAATATCAAGTCAAAATCCAAACATAGCAGAAATAACAAAAAACAAAAAGAAAATAATAGTATTAAACAAATGTGACCTATCAGATGAAAAACAAAACAAACTATGGGTGGAATACTTTAAAAGTAAAAATATACCAGCAGTATTAGTAGACTCAAACTCAGGAAAAGGAATAGACAATTTCATAAAAGAAGTAGAAAAAATAATGCAAGTAGACTTAGAACAACATGCACAAAAAGGAAGAACAGGAAGAAAAATAAGAGCAATGATACTAGGAATACCTAATGTAGGAAAATCATCATTCATAAATAGAATAGCCAAAAGAACATCAGCTGGTGTTGGAAACAAACCAGGAGTAACAAAACAAAAACAATGGATACGTATAAACGATAAAATAGAATTATTAGATACCCCAGGAGTATTATGGCCAAAATTTGAAAGTGAAGAAGTTGCATTAAATTTATGCTTTACAGGAACAATAAAAGAAGAAATATTAGACAAAATAGAAATAGCATATCAACTAACAAAATTTTTATTAGAAAATTATAGAAAAAATCTATGTGAAAGATATAAATTAGAAGAAAGTTTTGTAGAAGAAAAATTAGCACAAGAACAACCTGAAAATTATAATATATATGAAATAATGCTAGAAATAGGAAAAAAAAGAGGATGTGTAATGTCTGGTGGAAAAATAGATGAAGAAAAAACAGCAAGAATATTATTAGATGAATTTAAAAATGGTCAATTAGGAAAAATAACAATAGAGAAACCAAAAAGACAATAAACATAAGGAGGAAAAAGTGGAAGAATTTATCGAATTAAAAAAAGATGAAACAGAAGTAAATTTAATGCCACCACTTACATGGGCATATGTAGGTGATTGTGTTTATGAATTATACATAAGAACAAAACTAGTAAATGAAACAAAATTGAAACCACACGCATTGCATATAGAAGCAATAAAACATGTAAAGGCTAAGGCACAGGCAGAGACTTTGAAAAGAATATATGATGATTTAACAGAAAAAGAACAAGAAATTGTTAGAAGAGGAAGAAATGCAGAAAATCATCATTTACCAAAAAATGCTAATGTTCAGGAATATATGTATTCAACAGCATTTGAAGCATTAATCGGCTTTTTATATTTAACAAAACAAAATAAGAGATTAAAAGAAATATTAGAATTAGGAGAAAAGAATAATGAGTTATAACATAATTCAAGATGCTAAATATAAAATATATAATTCTGAAATAATGTTATATGTTAGACCAGAAGAAATTGAACAAGCCTTTCAAAATATATATGTATATGAAAATAAAGAAGAATTTTTAAAAGTTTATGGAAGAAATGATTATAATGGAGGAAGGCTAGAAGGATTTAATAGATCTGGTATTAGTTATTTAGGACCAGATGCAACACCACATACAGTTATTCATGAAATATTGCATACACTTTCTAGTGAATTTGATGAACAAGGACATAGAATTGTAAATGGAATAATGGGAGATGGAAGTTTAAAATTTGCAAATCAGATAAATGAAGGAATGACAGATTATTTAACAGCAAAAATTAGCGGTGAAACTCCAAGAAATTATATACAAGGTCACAAATTATTTCAGAAATTAGAACCTATAATGATGAAATATACAAAAAATCCTAATACATTTATGCAAATGTATATAGGTAATGATGTTCAATTTATGCAGGATTTTTTGAATTATTTTGGAAAAGGTAATGTATTTGAAAATCTATATGAAAATTTTTTGTTTATGGATGATAAAAAAATAGATGAATTAATAAAACCAGTAGAAAAAAATGTAAATAAATATATTAAAAAAACGGAAAGAAAAGAAAAAATTAATAATACTATAAACAAAATAAAAAATATTTTTTCTAGAAACAAAACAAAAATGTTAACAGATGGACAACACACAGATACTCAAAATTCTATGAATCAATATGAACAATTTAGATATGAAAATAATATAAATAATTTCCAAAGTACAATGACAAAAGAAGATGAAGAAAAATATAATTCGTATAATCGAAACATAAATCAAAATCAGCAACAATATGGTAATAATGAAGATGAAATTTCAAAGTAAAATTATAAAAATTGCTTGACTAAACATAAAAAAAATGGTATAAATAAACAGTACCAACAAGGCCCCTTGGTCAAGCGGTTAAGACGCCACCCTCTCAAGGTGGAATCATGGGTTCGATTCCCGTAGGGGTCACCAAAAATATAAAAACTTAGAGTATCAATGATTACAATAAATAACATTGATACTCTATTTTTATAATTAACACTATTTTAACACTTTAGTTTTCTTATAAGAGGTTATTTATTCTATTAACAGCATCAATTTTTGTTTTAGGCAATACATGTAAATATATCTGTGTAATAGTAATGTCTGAATGTCCCATTAAGTCTTGTACTGTTTTTAAATCTACACCATGAGATAAAAGCATAGTTGCGTAAGTATGCCTTAAACTATGAAATTTTTTATAGGGTATTTTACTATTACTTAACACTTTTTTCCAGTTTCCAAATAAAGTCTTTGCAGAAATAGGTTCACCATTATCACTAAAAACAAATTCTGACTCTTTTTTCATATTTGATAACATATTTACTATCTTATCTGGCAAATCAACTCTACGAATTGAATTTTTCGTTTTAGGAGTATTGTATATAGTTTCTAATTGTTTATTTCCTTTATCATCAAAAACATAAACTTTTTTGACAGTTTCTTTTACTTCTAAATATTTTTTATTAAGATTAACATTTTCCCATTTTAATGCGAGTAATTCACCTTGTCTTAATCCAGTTCCAAGAGCAGTAAGTATTAAGGTTTCAAATTTATGACCTGAAAATGCTTTTTTTAATTGTTTTATTTCATCTTCGTTAAAATATTCAATTTCAGCTTTAACACTTTTTTTCACACTTTTATTTGGAATAGTTATATTGTTGCAAGGATTTCTTAATATAAAACCTTCACGCTCTGCATAAGAAAAGAATTGTTTTAGCAATTTGTTCAATTTGTTTATTTGAGAATATGTTTTGTTTTTGCCTAATTTATTGTAATATTCTTGTATTTGAATAGATTTTGTATTGTATACTTTTAATCCAGATATGTCTGAATCTTTAACGTAATTTCTATATGTCCCTTCATATGACTGAAAAGATGATGATTTTACTTCGTTTTTCTTTATTTGAAATAGCCATTTATATATTAATTCATCAATAGTAACATTTTCAAAGTCTAAAGACATTCCGCTTTTAATTTTATTTATATATTCTTCAGCTTTTTCTTCAGCTTCTTTTTTCCCTGTACCATAGAATTGTTTTCTTATAGGTGTTCCATCAGCTTTGTGACCTATCGTTTTGGTTATTCTAAAATATTCTTTTCCATTAGATTCAAAATTTGTTCTTTTTGCCATTTTTCCCTCCTACAAAATAAGATAAGTATTTCTACTTATCTTTAGTTTAAAATTTTCCAAATTTACCTATTGCTTTTCCTATGATTTTAAAATTAGTATCTTTTAAATTAATATATATTGGTTCCATAGGAAATGTAGACATAGGTTCAAGTGCGATTGTACTTTCATTAATATGTTTATATTTTTTTAGGGTTGCTTCATCATCTCCATTAACAATAGCTACAATTATATCACCATCATCAGCATAATCTTGTTTATGAATTAAAGCATAATCACCATTATGAATTTTTAAATTCATACTTTCGCCAGACACTTTTAAGTAAAAATAATCGTCAGGTGTTGTCATACCATATATATTAGGATCTATTGGTAAGTATCCTTCTAAATATTCTTCAGCTAATAGTGGTTGTCCTGCTGCTATTTTTCCTAGGACTGGAATGTTAAATAATCTCTTTTTTAAAAAGTTGATTACTTGATTATTGTTTCTTTTTTGATATTTATTTAAAATTTTATTTTTATCCAAAGATTTAATTATATCAGATAGCTTATTTATATTTTTTGATGAATCCTTATTACTGTTATCAAAATAATCATATATTAAATCTAAACATTTAGAACATGCTTCAGAAAGATTTGTCGAAGAACGTAAAACAATATCAATATTATCGTTATCTGCATCTAATAACAAGGAAACTATTTCGTTAAATTCAGATTCTGTTAAATTTAATTGAGAAAGTTCTTTTTCTAAATCTTCTTTTGGATTTTTATAAGAAGTTAAGCCCATTAAATAATCCATACTACAATTAAATAATCTACACATTTTTAATTTTATTTCATCACTAGGGGTTATTTTTCCACTTTCATAATTTGCAATACTTGATTTACCTTTTAAACCTAATTTTAAAGCTAATTCTTCTTGGGTTAAATCAAGTTCTTTTCGCATTTGGTTTATTCTTATTGCCAAAATATTTTTTTCTCCATCCATATTATATCACTTCCTTAATATGATTATATTTTAACATAATGTTCAATAAAAGTAAACACTTTAAAAAAATTTTTCTTACAGCCTCTAAAAGAAGTTCAATTACAAAAAACTTTTTTAAAAAAACTATTGACAGTTCAATACTGATATACTATAATAAGTTCAACATTAAAAAACTTGGAGGTGAAAAAATGATAAAAGAAGTAGTTATTACAAATACAGAAGAATTGAAAAAAGCAAGAGAATTAAGAGGATTTTCACATAGAGATATGTCAAAATTTCTAGGAGCTAAAAGTCCTGCTACATATTATAATATTGAAACTGGTAAAGTTGAGCCTAAAATTGGACAAGCATTAAGAATAAGTAAATTATTGAAAGAACCTGTAACGAATTTTTTTAGAATTAAAGTTCAATAATAATAAACACAAAGGAGATAAAAATAAATGAATAATATGAAAATATTTCAAAATGGATTAATCAAAGTTTATCAAAATGATAGACAAGAACAAATTGTAAATGCAAGAGAATTGTTTATTGGTTTAAGAGGAGAGGAGACACAAACAAAATTTACGGATTGGATATCAGAAAAAATAAATAAATATGGATTTATTGAAAATATTGATTTTGTGAGTTTTTCGCAAAAAAACGAAAAAGGTGGAAGACCAACAATAGAATATGCACTTGCATTAGATACAGCAAAAGAAATTGCAATGGTAGAAAATAATGAACAAGGAAGAAAGATAAGAAGATATTTCATTGAAGTAGAAAAGAAAGCAAGAAATATGTTTGAAATACCCAAAACATTGCCTGAAGCATTGAGAAAGGCAGCGGAATTAGCAGAACAATTAGAACAGCAAAAACCTAAAGTATTGTTTGCAGATAGTGTTGAAACTTCAAAGAATAGTGTTCTTATAAACGAATTATCAAAAATATTAAAACAAAATGGATATGATATAGGGCAAAATAGACTTTTTGAAAAATTAAGAAATGAAGGCTATTTAATAAAACAAAAAGGACAGAATTGGAATTTACCAACACAAAAAGCGATGAATTTAGGACTATTTGAAGTGAAAAAAACAGTAGTTAATAAGCCTAATGGAGACATAGTAACTAAACCAACTACAAAAGTTACGGGAAAAGGTCAAATATACTTTATAAATAAATTCTTAAAAGAGGTGATATAAATGCCAATACCAAAATATGTTTCTGCTGAAGAATATAGTAGACAATCTGGAATGGGAGTAGAAGAAGTAAAAAGACAATGCAGAATTGGAGAAATACCTTGTAAGATGACAGAAAAAGGATATTACAAAATTCCAATTTATGAAGACTCTATTCCAATAGAACAATTTAACAAAGTTAAAGATGAAAATACAAGATTAAAAACAATAATTGAAACAATATTGAATACAGCAAAACAAGTTTAGAAAGTAGGTGAAAACAAATGAAAAGAACATGGAAAAACTTTAAATTAGATAAAAATAAAGTATATATGAGAATAGGACAAGCAGTAACATACACATCAATGTGGCTAGCAGGAGTAGCATTTAGTTACTGGATGTTCTTACAAGGAATGACATATTAGGAGGGAAAATAATGGATGAAAAAACAAAAAGAAATGAATTATTAATTACGTTAGCAGATGTAAATAATTTAATCCAAGAAATAGAAGATGAACAAAAATATAATGCCGACTTAGCAATCAACTCAAGAAATCAATTACTAACGGCATATTCATTAAAGGTACAAATATTAAATAACTTGTAATTCTTTGCTAATTTTTAAAAATTTTACAAGAAAGGAGTTAAAAAAATGATAGACAACGAAAATTATTATAAAAATCAAAATAGAGAACAAAGAGAAATAATACAACAACAAGAGGAGCAAATAAAAACATTACATAGGGAAAATTACGAGGTAAAACAAAGCATATATAACGAACTAATAATAGTAAGAAATATAGGAAAATCAAATGATATGTACAAAAATATAAAAATGTTAGACATAATAGAAAAGCTGATTGATGATTTATATTTCGATATACAAGAAGAATTAAATGAAGAGTTAGAAAAAGAATATAAAAAAGAACTAGCAGACCTACCAAAATCAAACTAGTTCAAAACATACACTTAAATATATGAATCTATTGCTATTATAACATTTTTAGTAATGGAAATCAAGAGGTGTAGAAATGGTTGTAAAAGATTTAAGTAATAGTTTTAATCCATGCCCAAAACGGACAATTAAATTTGATAAAAAAACAGATAAATAAGCAAGAAAAAAACACTAGTACTAAAAATCACAAGAAACGGAACAAACGAAGTAGTAACTGATTTTTGTATTATGCCTAAGAGCAAAAAATATAGTACAAAAAGAACTAAAAAGTATTGTGAAAGACATGAGGCTTATTATTCAAGAGCATACAGAAATAAAAGTATTAAAGATGGCTTAATTGTATTTTTAACAGAAGAAGATCATAGAGGTACAAATGGAGTTCATGGGAAAAATGGAGATAAGTTAAATAGGTACTTAAAAAAGGTGGCACAAAAGGCATGGATGCAATATTACAAAAAAACAAAAGAAGAATTTATTGAGAGATATGGGAAAAGTAATTTATAGGAGGCACATTATGGATGATCCAAATTATTATGCAATAATACCAGCAAAAGTAAGATATGATGATAGATTAAGAGCTAATGAAAAATTACTATATGGAGAAATATCAGCTTTATCAAATAAAGATGGCGAATGTTGGGCTAGCAATTCATATTTTGCAAAAGTATATCAAGTTACAACACCTGCTATAAGTAGATGGATAAGCGATTTAGAAGAATGCGGATATATATCAGTAGAGTATATTAGAAAAAATGATTCTAAAGAGCTAGAAAAAAGAATTATACATTTAAGAGAGGTGTTAACAAATGTTAATGGGGGTATTAACAAAAAATTAAGGGGGTATTCACAAAAGTTTAAAGAGAATAATACAAGTATTAATAATAATAAAAAAGAAGAAGAAAGAAATTTTCAAAGCGAGTTAAAAGCGGTTATTGAATTTTATGAAAATAATATAACGCTAATAACAGCATTTATTTCAGAAGATATGGAAAAATATCTAAAATCAGGACTGTATGCAGACTTAATTATCGAGGCAATGAAAGAAGCAGTTTCTAGAAACAAAAGAAATTGGAAATATGTTACTGGAATATTGAATGATTGCATGAACAATAAAGTACATACAGGGGAACAATTTAGAATCAGACAAGAAGAATTTAAATCAAATAAAATACACCAAAGTAATAAGGCAAAAGAAAAAATAGAATACAAAGAGGTAGAGCTAACAGAAGATCAGTACAACAAAATGATGAACGAAAGAGGTAAAAAATATGAATGATGAAGAAATAGAAAAAGCGGTATTATTTTATATTATCTTTAAAAATGAACTATTTGATTTATCAGAAAAAGATTTTACAAACCAATGCAATAAAAAAATAATTAATGCAATAAATGAGTTAAAAGCAAAGCAAGAAAAAATTAGTATGTTAACAATTCAAAGCAAAATAGATAGTGACTCAAGTAAAGTTTTAAAATATTTAAGTGAACTTGGAAATTATATATACAAAACGGATGCACAAACAGCATATGAAATATTAAAAGATAAAACCAAGAAAAGAGAGTTGCTTGAATTAGCAAAGAATATTCAAAAGGAAATAGAACAAATTGAAGATGTAGATGTTTATCTAGAAAAAAGTATATCAGAGATACAAAAAATAGAATTTCAAACAGAAAAAGAAGAAAATTTCATAGAAGAGGTTGCAAAAACAGCAACAAAAATTGAACAAAATATTAACAAAAAACAGGACTATAGCTATTATACAGGTTTCTTTGATTTAGATGATTTAACAGATGGATTGCATAAAGGAGAGCTAACAATCGTAGGAGCAAGACCTGGTGTAGGTAAAACAACATTTTCTTTACAAATAGCTGAACATATAGCCAAAAAACAAAAAAATGTAACTTATGTATGTTTAGAAATGTCAACAGAACAGATGATTCAAAAAATGTTAGCAAAAGAATCAAGAGTCAATTCTAGAAAAATAAGAAATGGTGATTTAACATCAGATGAAATAGATAAAATAGGAATTGCATGTGCAAAAGTTTGTGATTTGAAAATGAATATACTAACAAAAATAAGAACAATACAACAAATAGAAATTGTAGCAAGAAGAATGAAAAATAGAGGTAAATTAGATCTATTAATTATAGATTATTTGCAGTTAGTTAGAAGTAATGCAAAATTTCAAAGTAGAGAACAAGAAGTTGCAGATATTTCAAGAACATTAAAACTTTTAAGTATAGAGTTAGAGATACCAATTATTGCACTTTGTCAATTAAATAGAAATGCAAGTAAAAATGAACCAACACTTGCTGATATAAGAGAAAGTGGTTCTATTGAGCAAGATGCAGATAATGTAATATTTTTATATCAAGAAGATGAAGAAAATAATATCGTAACAGTAGATTTGCAAAAACAAAGAGCAGGGAATATTGGAAAATCAAGATTAAAGTTTAATAAGATTAATAGCGAGTTTGTTAATCTGGAAAGGTAACATATGAAGAAAATAATAAAAGAAAGTGAATTAAAAAAAGCTGATAATATAGATAAATGTAAAATGATAATACAAATAATAAAAGGACAAGCTATCTACACAAAGGAGGGAGAAAAGTGGAAAATATAACAAAAGAAACAAGAAAAGAAAGTTATAGAAAACTTGAATTAAAGAAAAAAAGTAAATTAATATATGACAACTTAGATGGAGAATATACAGCAAGAGAATTAGCAAATAAATTATACAAGAAGCGGTTTAACCAGAACCGCAGAAAGGCAAGAAACAGCGCCACGTTTAACTGAATTAGTAGAATTAGATTTAGTGGAAGCAATTGGAAAAAAATATGATTTGATTAGTGGATGTAAAGTAGCGGTATATAAAAGAAAATGAGTATTATAACAGATGAATTTGATAGAGTTTATATAGCTAAATATTTTGAAAAATTAGGTGTATCTGAATTATCAAAAAGCTTTGAAACAACAAATGCACAGATTTTAAAAATCGTAGAAGAACTTAAAGCAAAAGGATTATATCAATATTACAAAGACATGCTAGAGGATGAATGGGAAAATTTAAGTGGGAGAAGTAAAAGAAGACAAAAAGAACTAATTGAAGATGGATTAAAAAAATTTCAAAAAAATGTATTTTATAGATTAGTAAATATTCTAAAAGATGAAAAAACAGTATTTGAAAACTATTATGATCCATATCATATGCCTGAAATAAAAACTACAGGAGAAGATGAAGAATGGGAGAAGATACCTCAATTTGATTATTCAATTAGTAATTATGGACAAGTAAGAAATGATAAAACAGTCACTATGAAAAAAGTTAGAAAACATAAATGGCAAGTAGTAGCAGATATTTATAAAGATGGAAAAAGATACACTTTAAGTATTCCACGATTAGAAGCTTGTTTATTTATTAGAAAAGTAGAAAAAAATGAAAAAGTAACGCACATTGATGGACAAGCTATGAATAATTATTACAAAAATTTAGAAATAGTAAGTAAATAAGTTTACTTACTAGAACACGAATTTATTAACTATAGTGTAATATAGCATATTACAAATATAAACAATAAGCTTATAGCTTATAGAAAGGATCAAAGATGGATTTAGATGATGAGGAATTAAAAGTAACGAGAATGATGAATGGAGCAGATAGAAATAGCAGAGTTAGAGTAAATAATGATATAGAAGTAAACGAATATGTGAGAACAAAAGATGGAAAAATTGATAAACTTATAAATTCTAATTTTTATATGAGCATATATGTAGAATGTGAAAAGGGACTTTATTTAATAGAGAACATAGTAAAACATAGCAAACAACTAATAGATTTAATAGAAGAAGGGGACTATGTAAATGGTCATTTAGTAGAAGAAGTAAGAATATCTTGTTTTGATAGTTCAATTTTTGTACACGAATATGAAATAGAATTACATGAAAACGACATAAAAACAATACTAACAAAAGAAATTTATATGGCTAATTGCTATAAAGTAGGAGGAGAAGAATAATGAACTTAAAAGAAGCTATTAAAATACACAATGAATTATACAGCAAAGAAGAAATAAAAAAATATTGTGAAGCACTGCATATAGTATGTGAAAAAATGCAAAATTGCAAACCTAAAAAAGAATATTATAAGTCATCTATAATTAATGATTATTATATAGAACATCCTTATATGGAATTAACAATAAGTAATGGAAAAGCTGTTTATAGAAGGCATAAATATAGTTGTTCAAGTGAATCTAAAGATAAAAAAATAAGGAGTAATTATTGTTTGAGTCTTTGTAGATGTAATAGAGAGGAAATAGAAAAATTTATAGAAAGAGAAATAGCAAACGATAATTTAAAAGTAGGAGGAAAAGATGAATAGAGAGATAAAATTTAGAGGTCAGCAAATAAATACAAAAAAATGGATACATGGTTATTTATATAGAGAAAAGGGATTGTATTTGATTTGTGAAAATATAAGATATGCAGAAAAAGAACCAATATTATTAGATACAGTAGGGCAATTCACAGGACTACACGATAAAAACGGAAAAGAAATATATGAGGGAGATATTGTTAAATACAGAGATAGCATGGGACAACATATTGAAAAAGTGATATTTGATAAAGGTTGTTTTTATGCAGGAATGCACTGGGGAAGTTCAACAAGATTAGCACCAAAACTAATTAATACAAGAATAACAGAAGTAATTGGAAATATATACGATAATCCAGAGTTATTAGAAGGAGAATAGATATGTTAAAAGCTGATAGCAAAATGTTTCATGATTTGTGTGAAGAAGGAATAAAAGATGATAAAAAAGATGTATTTGTAGATGCTTTTCTTGAATTTATAGCAGAATTAGATGATATAGATTTAAGTAATAAAACAAAGCAACATTTATACGATATTTTTATAAAAGATATGAATATTTATTTTAAAAATAAAAAGTACGAGGTAAAGGAGTAAATAAGATATGAGTAAAGAGGAAATATCTAAAGAAACAAAAAATACTTTACAAAATTGTTGGGTTATGACAACAAATCACGAACTAGATAATGAAAATAGAAAATTAAAAGAAGCTATAACTGAAATATTAGATAAAACTATGACTTCAACAGAAAAAAGCGAATATTGGTATAAGTATTATATAGAACATAAACAATACAATGATGATTTAGAATATAACAAAAAAATATTAAAAGACTGGTCAAATATTTTAAAAGGCATGGGCAATAGAAATTATCCTTATTGCTATGCTATTGATAGAATTTTAACAGAGCTGGAGAGGAGTGATACATAGTGGAAGAAAAAATAAATAAAAGAACAACTAAAGATAGTATTGAATATTTGGAACTACAGTGTATTGTTAATAATAGAATACATGATTATATTTCAAAATATCATAATTACCCTAAATACCTCAAATTACCTTTATGGATATTTGACTGCTTAAAACAAACAATGTGTGAAGTAGATTTAAAGATAGATTATAAAACAGAAGAGTTTACATTTTTTAATTTAAAAGTTTGTGAAACAGTTAGTATAGAAAAAGCAGAAGAAATCGAGGTGTTTTAAGTGAAAGAAGATAGTATAAAAGAAGATATGAAAATATTAGAAGGAATAATAAAAGGAGATGAAGATTGTATTAATGCAATATACAGTCAAATGAAAGTAAAAAATGACAATGATGAAGATATACAATATTATAAAAAAGAAATACAAAGCATTAAAAATATAGTAGATAATTATTTAAAAGAAAAAGCAAGAGCAGATAAATTAGAAAAAGAATATAGTGCAATGTTGACAGAATCAGATGAAAATGAAAGTGATTATAAAAGAGTATTAAAAGAGAATGAAGAATTAAAAGCTGATAATTACGAATTGAATAACAGAATAAATGATTTATTAGATAATATTTCAGTTCAAAAAGTAAAAGACAAGATAGAAGAATATAAAAACATGTTAAAAACTTGTAATAAAGTAAAAGACATAGACAGAATAAAAGCAATTAATGAAAGAATATTAGAGTTAGAAGAACTACTAGAAGGGAGAAAATAAAATGAAATATAAAGGATATGAACTGCTAAAAGCAATAGCAAATGGAGAGATAAAGGAAAGAAGTAGATTTAAAGCAGAATATAAAACTTTTATAGCCAGAGATGGTTATTTATTTGTAGAATATGATAATGGACAAGAATATGCTAATAGTTTTGAATTAAATTGGGAATTTGAACTAATAGAAGATGAAATAGATATAGATAGTATAGAAGAATTAAAGTCAGTTACTAACAATATAGACGGAACTATTTGCATGATGTCCAAAATAAATGAATTAGTACAAGCAGTAAAACAAATAAATAAAGAAGTAAAAGAGTTAAAGGAGGACTAACATATGACAAAAGAACAAGAAGATAGCATATATGCAATAAAATTTGCAGTAATGCAACAACAGATAGATAAATTAAAGAAACATAATGATGACTTATTAAGAAAATTAAGAAACAGAGTAAAAGAAGTTAAAAAATTAGAAAAATATAGTCTATATAAGGAAGAATTTTCAAGATTAAACAAGCAATTACAAAATAAAGACAAAATAATAGATTTAATGGCAAATCATATAGCAACAAGTGATAGTGACTTATGCGAGTATTTAGATATAACAACTAAATGTAAATATTATGCAGGAGACAATAAAAAAACTTGTGATAACTGTATAAGACAATATTTTGAAAATAAAGCAAAAGAATTATTAAATAAATAAAAGAGCATACTACATCTAAAGAGTTTCTAAAGAGAATCTAAAGAGGTGTAGTATGCAAGATAAAGAGATAATTCAAAAATGGAAGCAAGGATTAAGCAAGAATCAATTAGCAACAATGTATAAAAGGCAATATAATCAAGAAATAAAAGTAATAAGAAGTACAGTAAGACACAGACATGATGGAAGATATATAAGCAATTATGAAGCATTAGCTTATGTAGAAAGAGTAATATATAAATATTTGAAAGAAAGGAAGAACAAATGACAATAAATCATATATACAACATAGTAATAGACACAATGAAAGAATTAGAGAATATAAATTTATTAGACATAACAAAAAGAAAACAAAATCAAACACAATTAAATAGAGCATATAAGATTTTAGATGACTTAAAAGATGAATTAATAAGAGAAAATATAAAAAATAAACAAGGAGGGCACAAAAGAAATGACTAGAGAAGATTTAATAAAGTTATTAAAAGAATATAAAGAAAATAAGGCAAGATTAAATATTAAGCTTAAAGAATTAAAAACAGCAAGAATAAAATTAAAATACATAGATTCTGACACGAATTTAACATCATCATATGGAGATAATCAAGATATACATAGTAAAAATCAAATAAGTGATAAAGTATCAAGAAAAGTAGAAGAAAATGACACAAAAAGAATAGAGTTAGAAAACAAAATAGAAGGATTAGAAGAAGAAGTCAGAGGACTAAGAGAAAAAGTTGATACAGTTGAAGATAGACTAGAGGGACTAAAATTTAAAGAAAGAGAAATATTAACAGCATATTATGTGGAAGGAATGACAGCAGAAGATATAGGAAACAGATTATATTTTCAATTATTCAATCAAACAAGAAGCGGTAGACATATACAAAGAATAATAGAGAAAGCAACAGAAAAAATGGTAAAATTATAAATGTCGTAAAAATGTCGTAAATATATCGTAGTATTATACAAATATATATAGTATAATAACAATAGTAAAATTGTCGAAAGGCAAAATTAACCCGCATTTATTATTATAAAATTATGAGAAGAGTAGATGTTTTAAATGTCTATTCTTTTTATAATTTGCAGAATAGTATAAAAAGTGGTATAATTCAATTAGTTAGAACATAAAATAAAACAAATGCAGTTGTAAATGCAACAAAATAGACAAAATGTACAATAAAATGAACAAAAAGTATTGATTTTTTGAAATAACTCTAGTATAATATTTACGACACATAAAAGTGTCAAGGTTAATAAAAATAATAGAAAACAACCCAAGTATCTATTATCATTTATTATACCTCCTTTCATATGAAAGATGATACGTAATAAAAAGAAGATAAAAAAGACTAGAGGTGCGAACTCTAGTCTTTTGCTTTAATCAAATAATTTAATAATTAAATATATTACAATTAAAGCGATGATACGTAATAAATTTTTCATATTTCCTCCTTTCCGAAGATATAAAAAAGAAAGAATATGTAGAAGACAAAATTATTATACTATGTGTTAGAAAAATAATCAATAACAAAACAAAAAATAAGTGAAAAGATGTCGAGAGCTTATCAAATAAGATAGGCTCTTTTATTATGTGTTATTACCAGTATGCTAGGTAACTGATAATATAGATTAGCTGTTTGCACTTTGTTTATAACAAACCCCTTAAAATTATTATTACAGAACTTTCCTAGCGAGTTCCAATTAATATTTGTAAAATAGTATGTAGCGATATATAAATAAAATTCTATAGAAACAGGGGGTTATAAATCTGAGGAAATATAACTCTTTATATCGTTACATAGTGTTTTATAAATAAAAGAAAAGAGGAAAAGATATGGAAATAAAAGATTATTTATTAGATGAAATGAAAAGATTGAATAGACAAAATGATATTTTAGAAAAGAAAATAAATCAAGGAATGGATTATAATAATGAGCCTGAACAAATTGTATGTAATGTTAAAGCTATGTGTGATATAGCTGAGATTATTTATTGACGGTGAACTTCAATATTATTGTAAATCTCATTGTATATATTGTAAATTATATGAGCAGGATCTGGCATTTTTGCTAAAGTAGAATTTTCAATAATTGTTTTTGTTAGTTGTAAGGCAATATCTTCTTTTGATGTCATAAAGCAACACCTCTTTTCTGTATAAAAGTAAAGTAATGTTCAGGCTCAAAAGAAATTATAACAAATCCAGAATAAAAAAGATGTCAAAATATGTCGAAATATAAAATAAAATGGAGGAAGAACCATGGATAAAGAAATAGAACAATTCAAAAAAGAAAACTGTAGCAAATGCACAAAGAACATAGATTGCAAAATATTAAGAAGAATAGATGGCAAATTAACATGCACAGAAGAGGAATAGAGTATGAAAGATATTAACTATGCAAATTGTATGCAAAGAAGATGTGAACAATGCAGATATTATGAGTATTGTTTTAGATACAGAGGTGATAGAAGTGGAAAATACAATAACAGAAGAACAAATAGAAAAAATAAAAAGGCAAATAATAGAAGCGGTTAAACCAGTAATGAAAACGATAATGCAAATATATAAAAAAATAAAAGAAATACTATTTAAAAAATGGTCAAAAATATACAAATATATAAAAATATATAGAAGAACCAAAAATAAAAGAATAAAGAAAAAGCAAATTGCTAATATAGAAAAAATATTACAAAAACATTTAAAATAAAATTATTTTTGACAAAATTCGACACAAAAATCACTTTAAATAATATATACTAAAGAAAAGGAGATGATTGTGTTATGGAATTTAAAGTTAAAGGAACGAGTTATTGCAATGAAGATGGGGAAAAAAGACAAGAAATTATTCAAAAAGTAATCAAAACTTATATTGATAATGAAAGCATAGAAAAAGAAGAATTATATGACGGAAATACAAATAAAGATATAAAAGACTATGATTTAAAGGTATCTATTTATGAAGGTATTCCTTTTTTAGCAAAACTAAAAAAGAATAAATATAAAGATGAAAATTGTATAGAAGTATACCTATTAGATTATTATAAAAATCCAAAAATGGTAGGATATGTTCCTAAAGAGCTAGTAAGTAGTATTTTTGATGATATAGACGAAGATGAAGAGATTCTAGCAGAAATAGTTGGAGGAAAATATAAAGAATATGATATACTAGAAGATAAAGTAGTAATAGATGACATGGGAATATATGGAATAAAAATTAATTATATTACAAGAGAAGAAAGAAACAAAATAAAGACCAAAAACAAAATAGAAGAACAAAAACAAATAAATAAAAGAGAATATAATAAAAGACAACAAATAAAAAGCTTAACAACTGAACTAACAATTTGTATATTTTTAGGAATGCTGGGAGGACATAAATTTTATAAAGGAGAAATAAAAAAAGGAATTTTATATTTATTTACAGGAGGAATACTGGGAATAGGTTGGTTAATAGATATAATAAAGTTATTAATAGA